>Ga0123342_1007537_pt1 | contig 14298 bp, 6 predicted proteins | sample Turbeawhitnodule_FD_89960 | JGI IMG/M metagenome (GOLD analysis project Ga0123342, IMG submission 89960) | Root nodule microbial communities of legume samples collected from Mexico - Turtle bean Mexico white nodule | ecosystem: Host-associated > Plants > Roots > Nodule | place: Mexico: Nepantla...
TAAAAGAGAGAGAGAAGGAGAGATTGTTTTTTACAAAAAAAAAACACAAAATAAAAATATATTTTTTTTTTATAAATAATATATATATATATATATATATATATATATATATATATATATATATGCAAAAGTTTTAACTTATTAAAATGGTCCTTGTATAGGACTTTCACTTTTTTGAAAATTACTGTAGAGTAAAAATATGAGTGAATGTTATTTTTTCTTTTGTTTATATTAAAGATAATAAGATTTAAACTTATGTAAACATTAAATTTAAATTTATTAAAGTTTTTTTAATTATGTTATTCTGTATTTTTAAATTTGGTATTAGTTTGATCACATTTACTTGATTGATTAACATTGAAAAATATTTTTAAACTTGTAAGAAACATTTAATTAGAATTAATTTTAGGAATAAATGGATTCTAATTATAATCTTTGAAACTCTTGATTTATAATACTCATTTATTAGTTGTAATTTACAACCGATTGAAAACATCGTTAATAAATTTATATTCGCCTGTTTAATAATTAAAATTGAATAATTTTTATCTCTTTATATTTTAATATTTATTTTTATTTTATTCAAGAGTAAATTAAATTTTATATAAATTTACAATCAAACATTGTATTACGTATTTTATTAGTTCCTTACAATTTGGTGTTTGAACTTAAAAATCTATTTTACTACATTAGACTTGGTATACTTGCTAAAATTCTTAACATTCACTCTAGGTCCTTGAATTGTATATTGACTTCAAGTTAGTCTTATTTTAGTCTAAATTTAAAATTAATATCTCAAAGCATTTTCACGTTAGTATTAGATCGAATTTTTATCATTGAATAAAAAATTATAACTAATGATGGAACTTTCTTTGCTTAAGACCATCATTAACAGTAGAGTATATTTTTTAACTAATAAATAAGGTGTTCTCTTTAGATTGATTGTTCTTCCTGATCTTCCTTCTTGGTGTCCTTCTACTATTTTTCTTCTTTATGACCTGATATTAGTGTTCATAATCCTTCTTAAACCAAACATTGGCAGGGGACATTGAAGCCATTGCTAAAGTCATTTAAGGGCGTCAAGGCTAAGTATTTGATTGGTCAGTTTTGTTATAATGGACTAAGATCCAGCTCACTCACATCAAAGACACAAAGGAATAATGGAAGATACTTTTACATTTGCCCATTACCCAAGGTGTTCATCTTACTCACATAAAGTTAGTATTTTTATTCTGGTTTCAGGATGTTGAAAGAAACTATAAATATTTTGCTTGGGAATTATAATTGAAGTGCACTCGAGTGGAGTTCATGAAGGGATGAAATGTGGAAAATAATGTGGTTGCGAAGCTTCAGAAGTTGATAGAGGAGCTGATTTTTTTCTTAAATTAGGATGTTTTTTGTTGTTTATGATGAGTCTGATTCTTATTTATTTTGCAAATTTGATGAGTTCTTTCCCTTTAATTGTGGACTGTTTATTGCAACAACTGGCCAACATAATCATTTATAAGTCCATATTGTTCTTCAAACTTTCCTCAACTTGTAGTCTTATCTCCTTTAGTGCCTTGAAGATCATGATGTCATCAACATGAATAACAAAAACTCATTTCATGAAATCAAAAGCTTGTGCATCTGTAAGTGATGGTTGTACAAGTAGTAGTTATGCCAAACCCATGTCCTCCCAGTCTGTTTATTTCTAAAATGAGGTTAGTACCAGAAGTTTTGATTTGAAAGGATTTCTTCTACTCATTTTATGAACATAATCTATCATCCACACTCTTTTTATGTACAAATGGTGCCCTTGTCATTTTTTGTCCATTTAATCTCTTTAATGTTTTGGATATAATCTTTCAATATCTTACTGAAAATGGCCAGTGTATCAAACTCCATTCTCAACTCCAAGTACGAACTCTGAGTCAGAAACATGTAGGCATGCAATAAGAAACTCATGCTAAACCCCCAAACAAAATGCCATGAAGTGATAGCAAAGTCGTCTCTAATTGGTTAATAGTAGCATAATGTTAGGCGGATAAATATGGTAAAAACTCAAAAATTCACCTAGCCATAAAATTCGGATAACTGAGATAACAAAAAAATTGCATTCAGCATAAGAGCCTGTTACAGTGGCTTGACTCAACAAATGAATGCCTACTATACATACAACATGGACCACCTCTCAGTTGAAAGAAAAATGCTTCAGGGAGAATAAGGCGAATATTCACATAATGATTTTAGGTCTATTGGTTGATGTTTTGGATTTTGAACGGAGAGCCCTTTTAGGAGCGTCTGCAGTTAATGCATACATCTTCACAGCAAATAATTCTTCAGGGAATCCTTTCTGTTCCTGATAGAACAAAATAGCTCACTTAGAAAACATGGTAAAACTAAAAAACATGTAGAAAGAGACTCACAAGAAAATTGACTGAACCTGATGGGACATAAAAGGAATCCTATGGTAAAACTTAAAAAGTAAATAAACAAGGACATCACGTGGAAAGCTCTTTCTACATGCTTTTAGCAGCAGAACAACAGTGTGAAACACAAATGATAAAATCTAACTTTTCAGGAAATAACACATTCTTTTTATTGGAAAATAACACTTACCTTTAATCTGTAAACATGTAATCCACATTGAGAAAATAGCTCTTTGAAGTACTTATCGGATCTTGTAACGCTTCGATCTTCATTGTCAAGCACAAATCCTGCACGGAACAAAGCATGAAAAAACCATATAGGAAACTTCCACTACAACGCAGGTATAAATTAATTGATGACAGCTACGAAACTGAAATTGTAACATTACATCATTCAAGATGATAAATAATGGAGTGGAGTGAAATAAATTTATTCCCAGTACCACCCTTCTAATTTTTGTTGCTTACCAAAAATGGCTAATGAATATTTCATCCCATTCTTTTAGACTTACAAATAGAATACAAAAAGTTTAATTGTAGAAATTATAGGGAATAGGTATGAAGGGAGGACAGGGAATACTCAATGATAAATTCATATTCATATTGGTATTAATGATGTGACATAGGAGATTAAATAACAAAAACAGAACATGAAAAATAAAGAAATGTGAAGACTATTCTTGGGAGATCATGTAAGATAGTGACAGAGAGTTGCTTCAGTGTGAATGGCATTCGAAGACAATTGATTACCCACCACCACTCCAAACACACTAAACAACATAAACTATCCACTATTGTGTTAAGACTAAACTCATTTTATGCTTAAAACAGCTAATGATCAAAAGCTTACTAAGAGCTTTAAAAACGTGTCCCCACATTTCAATTAAAACTTAACACGCTAAAACAATTTGTTCTCAATTTAAGAAGTTTATTTGTGGTACTGTTCTAACATCTTAACATTGACTTATAAACTTAAAATTGTTGCTCCATTATTTTAAATATCAGTCCTTTGTATCTATGCTCGGGACTCTCCCTGTTAGGGAAACCATAGGAAGCGAGGAGAAGGTGAATGTATGATCAAATGCTAAAGGTTTGTTTTGGATAATCTATTCGATCAAAGCATTTCTAGGAAAGAAAATAAAATAAAACTTCTTCATAAACTAATATTAGCTTATAGACAAGTTAAAAATAATCTTTTGGAGAAGTTAATATGATAAAATTTCTACAAATTAGCTCATAATTAGCTTGTGGAGAAACTCAGTCAATTTTTCTTATCTTCTTTTTTCAAAATGCTTATGGAGAAGTTTATCCAAGACCCTAAATACAGTCAAGTTTGACATATAGGGGTCCTAGAAAAGGTTCCTGAGCCAGTTTTATTAGTTTAATAAAACGAAAGAAATAAATCATTCAGTATCATTAGAAAGACAAAAATGCAGCAAAGATGAAAGTACCAGATCTGGCAATATTCTCCTTCAGGACAAAAAATCCACCTGGTTTGAGGCCAACCTATAGCAATGTATAAGCAAATGCCATCAGACAGAGTACAAGTATGAAAGTGATAAAAGTTATGACTTCAATTCAAGTGAGGGACAACAGTAATGGCAGGCAAACACTGCATGTTTAGGCAAAAAATAGAAAGACAAATTAGTGACCCCACAAATTAGCAAATCACCAACAGTATAATAGCTTCAATCCAACAAAACCATCATAAGGTTACAAATAAAATGAAACTGTGTATATGATTATGTATAACCCACAAACCAACGAAAGCACAAACCATCAATCTTTAATAGTGATAAATAAATTATATACAAGCTTTCTGGTTATAAAATATTTCTGCATAACCAAATTGCAAATAGCAAGTATAGTTTCTTCCTATAACCAGATCCATTTAAATTTTGTGTAAGAGAAGATTATTTTTTAATACTATAGAAGCAGAAAAAAATATTCTTTTAGAATGATTATCTGTATACATTATACATTATTTTAGAAATGATGACTATTTTTTTTACAATCTAATCTCATTCACTACAATTACACAAGACTTGTGCATTACTAGCAAAGCAAGCACCCAGGAAAATAACGTTGGTAAATCTATGACAAATGTGAACCAAAATGAACAATATCAATCATTGCTAAGTAGAAATAATTAATAAACTACATTACATTACTTTATCATCTTTTGCATTCTAAAGAATTGGTAGATAAAGATGAAGCCTCATGTAAATAGTTCCCTAATACAAAATTACTTGTTTTATTGTTTTCCCTTAACTCTCAATTACAAATGCCCAATCTACAGAGAATATTAAACAAAGAATAGACGGCTTACCTTTGCTCTCTTAAAAAATGAAACAAAATCTTCATCCGTAAGATGACCAATACACCATTGAATCCATATTACATCATATCTTCCAGCATCTGGTGTAAAATCCTAAAGCAAGGAAAGCAAGAGGTGCTCAATAACATTACTGAAGAATAGACAAAAAGGTAGTACTAAAATTATTAATGCCCAGCAAAAAATATCAAAAGTGTTAAGAGATATCAAATTAACTTGAATGCTTCGACTAAAGACTATCATGAGTATGGTCACAAAATACGTAGTTCCTAATTTATTTTAAGAATTAGTAAGCAGAGGAAGAGTAGGTAGAGAGAGCAACCATTGAATTTGTAGTATTATAAATACCATAGAAGGTCTCTTGGAGCATTTACAATAATATGTAGCTGCTTCAAGGCCTGCATCTTAACAAAGATAAATGCTAATTTCCATATATTTATTTACTGGTTAAATGTTTATGAAAAAAAAAATCTCACCAAATACTGCCTGTAAAACTTATATTTTCCGTGACAGACAGAAAATATGAAAAGAAATAACTAGTGTTTAAAAGACAAAAACATAAGAAGACCATTTAAAAGTTTGAACTATCGAAGTAACTTCCTAAAATTATAAGAAATACTAGTCTTCCGATTATTCAATAAAATATTTATGATAAATGCCAGTTTCCAGGTAGCTATTTACTTGTTAGATGTGAGAGCTCATAAAAGAAAAATATACAATATTGCTTGTGAAAACTTACAATGTCCCATAACAGCCAAATAATACGGAAAGCCATAATATAGATGTTCAATCATAGAAATTTAGTTCATATTAGCTATTTTTTCTATTTTACTCATGTGACCTGTTCAATCCACCGCTAGTTCCCACCACAAAGGCAGCTTTATCACACCAGGTTGCACATCAATGTAATATGGCTAGTATCTAATCTAATGAAATAAATATGCTGTCATTTTCATGGAGGTGAAGTACACACCTGAAGAGGAACACAGTAAAAATTAACAGCTTTGTGCACTGTATTTGTCTGACATTCCAGAGCCAAAGTTTCACGAGCAGTCTCTAAGAAATGTGATACTGGCTCCAGGAGATCAACCTGAAATTTATAACAAACAAGAAAATATAAGATGTTAATTAACATAAAGTATCCCTAAAATATCAAAGCATGGTAGAATTACAGATTGAATTAAAAGAATAAAGAAAATTATAGACAAATAGAAGAGATGCTAGGACAAATCAATAATATACATACATATATACATACATACACACACACACACACATACATACATATATATATATATATATATATATATATATATATGAGAGGATAAAGGGCTTACAGCAAAAGCTTAAGGAAAGAGAGAAAAATCTCCCCTAGGACTCTAGGTTACAAATAGACACAACACAAAACAGCTTTTGCTCAAGATAATAAATTGAATCCAAGCTCCTCTCCAGGATTTTTGTCAAAAATTTTGCATGTTGATCATTGAAGCCAACAAACTCGGTGCAAATTTCCTTGAACAACAACTTTTCCCTAACAAAATAACATTAAATTTCTCTGTGTTTTGTTCTCTCATGAAATAAAAGGTTGGAAGCAATGTGAAGAGTTGCATGATTATCATAATACATCCTAATTTGTTGAATTTAAAAAAACCTCAGTTCTTTGAGAAATTGCTTTATCCACACAAGGTCAGAAGTGATTGATGGAATTGCCCTATAAGCAAATACATTATGTTTCTTGCTTTTCCAAGAAATAGTATTCCCTCCAATGAAAAACAATATTTAGTAGTGGAACATCTATCTATAGAAGACCTTGCCCAATCAGCATCATAATATCTAGATATTTGGGTACTTCTTTTATCGTCATATAGTAGACCATATCTTGGAGACTTTTTGAGGTATTCTAGTTAACAATGCAAGGAGCCTGCATAAACTGATTGACCACACAGCCAACAAAAGATAGGTCAAGCTTAGTAATAGTGGGATAAATAAGTTTTCCCACAAGTCTTACATATCTCTCTAGATTTGAAAATAGTTTGTTCTACCATTAGTTTTTTATTTGAACCCATGGGACTATGCACAAGTCTACAATCAATTATTCCTGTTTCTTTCAACATATCTAACGCACATTTCCTTTGAGAAATCACAATACCTTCCCTTTTTTATGGAGCCAATTCAATGCGTAGGAAGTATTTAAGACACCTAAGATCTTTGGTAAGTATTTGCACAAATATTGCTTTAGCAGAGCAATTTTGGTAGCATCATTTGTTACGAACCAAGAAAAACACACCCAAAGATAAACCAAGAACACAAATTCTACTGAATAATCTTTGTATTATTGCTTCTGCACTTTACATTCAGAACATTCACAAAGAAAACGATTATTCCTTTTACATAGGACTTTTCCTGTCTACCAAACTGAATTCAAAAAATGTAACCCCCTTCACTAAACCGGTTGTTCTTTATTTAAAGACCACTAACTGCACTAACCGCACTATCCGCTACCTTACCCTTTATTCCTTACATTTTTCCTATAATATACCTTCCAAGTCCTATCCTGATTTTGTGTCCTAACATAACTCCCCTCAGACAAAACAACCTTGTCCTGAAGGTTAAATTCTGGAAACTGTTCCTGAATGGTCTTCACATCCTCCCATGTCGCTGTGTCCATATCCCCCTCATTTCACTTTATTAAGATTTGTGGGATGGATGCTCCTTCTCCTCTTCTTCCTCGTCTACATTGTCCTCCATCTGCCCACAACGACCCCTGATTCTCCTTCGTTGGGCCTCACTCATCCTCTGCACAAGTAATTACCCTCAAATTCTTCTTTGGACAACGATGCCTTGAACTGTACGCCCCTCCACAGTGGAAGCATCTTCCTTCTTCCCTTCGTCTCACATACTCCGGATAAGGGAGTGTCCTAGAACCCTTGTTCCTTGATCCTTCTCCTGGCCGAAACTCTCTGTTGGAGGAAGCAGTCTCCTTTATCGCATTGCTAGCCACACTAGACGTCATCATCCCACTGTTTCCCCTATACACTTCAGTACGGCCTGTAATTCCCGAACATCGAAATGAAGCCATACTCTTGAACCCATTGTTTCCCCCCTTTTCTTCATTGAAAGCCTCTTCTACATCAAGGCAATCTCCCTTGCTCTCATCACCTCTTTTGGATCATGAGGTCTGATTTGGTTCCGAATCTTGGTTTGTAATTCCGCAAAGAGTTACCCCAACAATTGCTCCTCCCCTGTCGGCGACGCCTGTGACACTAACCCCTTAAATTCTTGAATGTATTCCTCCACTCTTCCATTCTGTTTGAGTTTGGCCAGCTTCTCAAACACAAAACACCTCTCTTTTCCACCAAACCTCCGGTTCAATGCCATGGAGAATTCTTCCCAAGAATGGTTCTTGGCGTCTTTCTCCAAAAAGTGAACCACGAATTGGCATTGCCCTCCATGCTGATGAAAGCCAATTGCAACCTTTCTCAGGATGAGACACTCTGTACCTCGAAGAACTTCTCGACTCGGGCTAACTCCACCCTCCTGGTCCAGGGTTTCAATTCCCCTTCCTCTTCCATATCCAATTTGATCCTGTGTCTGGACTGGTCTTCCCTTCTTTCTTCCCCGTTCACTGAGCTTTCCCCTCTGTCGGACATTTTATCTCCCTTCTTAAATTCCTGCAGCAATTCCTTTATGTCAAGAATGCTCCCCTTTAGCCCGCTAATGTCTGTCTTTAGGCCGTTAATATCTGTCTTCATCTTCGCCATTAATCTCCCCTGTTCGTTGGTTACTTTCTCTAAAGCCATGGTCCTTTGTTCCATCCTCACTTCCTTTTTTTTTTATCCGGCAGGTCGGACCAATTTGTTCTGAACCAAGAAAAACACACCCAAAGATAAACCAAGAACACAAATTCTACTGAATAATCTTTGTATTATTGCTTATGCACTTTACATTCAAAACATTCACAAAGAAAACGATTATTCCTTTTACACAAGACTTTTCCTGTCTACCAAACTAAATTCAAAAAACATAACCCCCTTCACTAAACCAGTTGGTCTTTATTTAAAGACCACTAACCACAATAACTGCACTAACCACACTAACCGCACTAACCGCTACCTTACAAACCACTAACTGCTACTTTATAAATCACTAACCGCTACTTTATAAATCGCTAACTGCTACCTTACCATTTATTCCTTACATTTTTCCTATAATATACCTCTCCAAGTCCTATCTTGATTTTGTGTCCTAACATCATTCCCTATAATAATTTTATCATCAACGTACATAATTAAATAAATACAATTTGAGAACATGAATGACAATTAAAAAACTGATTAATTTGCTTCATTGCTTTTTAGTCCAAAGATTTAAACAATACATAGAGATTGTTTGTGACCAGCTCAATTTACACACCAACCTAGACTCTCTCTGCACAACAAAACTAGGAGATTGCTCCATGTAGATGTTTTCCTCCTGATTACCATGGAGGAAAACATTCTTAATATCCAATTAATGAATAGGCCAATGGCGAAAAGCTGCCATAGCAAAGAAGAGAGGAGAATAGTCATTTTTTTTTCTACAAGAGGAAAAGTATAACTATGATCCAAACCATATATTTGAGTATATTATTTCGCCACCAATACAGATTTAAGGAGATCAACCTCGCCATTTGGCCCAACTTTAATGGTGTACACAAATCTACAACTAATTATCTTTTGCTCAAGTGGCAGGGGAACTAAGTCCCATGTGTGATTATGTTCAAGAGGTTGTATTTCAACAATCATGGTTTGTTGCCATTCATTTATTGAAATGGTAATAGAGGACACAGAGTAAATAAATGAGAAGTACGAAGGGGATAACCATTGATAGCTTATAAACTTGTAAACAAGATGAGGATTACAAGTAGAATGGATACCTTTTCTAAGAGCAATGTGCCAATTAGAATCTTCATTATTAGTAGGCATGGTATTGAGTGACAATGGTGAAGGACTTGATGAAGAGGACTCAATATAATATTGGACCAATAACTCTAGTGGGTTTGAAGTAGAAAAGGAACCTATAGGCTTGGGTTGACTTAAGGTATCATGAGCAAGGAAGACAAGGGTTCAACCACCGAAATGGATAAGACCTATTAGACAGTACAGGAGTGACTTTGTGAAGAGAAGAAAGGAAGAAAGATGTTTCTTCAAAAAAGGTGAAACTTGCAAACAAATAGTACCTTTTTGTTTAGGAGAATAACAACGATATCCCTTTTGGAGGCGAGAAGATCCTAGGAAGACACATTTGATGGCTTTTGTTGAGTGTTTGTCCAAACCCGACACATGTCATGTAGAGAACGCACACAACCAAAGACAGAGGGAACAACATGAATCAGAGGTTCATTAGGAAACATAATGGACTAAGAAATTTTCTTATCAAGGGAAAAGAAGACATTCTATTGATAAGAAAAGAAGTCGTAAGAATAGCATCACCCAGGTGATGAACTAGTATATTAGCACCAAATAATGTGTGTGCAATTTCAACCAAGTGTATAACAACATATGCAGATTTATTTGTTAGTTATGAACTACAGAAGACTGACTCGAAAGAACATAACAACATATGCAGCAACAATTACTCAATATAAGCGTCGTTAGTTATGAACTATAGAAGACTGACTCGAAAGAAATAGACAAGGAAAGTAAATCTAACAAACCTCATTGAAGTATCTTATTAAAAGATTTTTGGTGACTCTGCCAATGCCAGAACCACAATCTGAAATTCAAAGTTTGCTGATTAGATCATCCATGCCCAAAAATAAATATTAAAAGCGATTATTGTATTACATTCAACAAAGGAAGATACCAAATATTGTCATAAATCCCAAAAGCACTCAGGAAATCAAACTAAAACACACTAGCCACCTATCCCAAGGAAAAAATCAAGTAAAACCTAAGCAACAGTCTCATTCGATTTAAAAATCTATGAAACAACATCACCAAGAATCCATTGGTTTTCACAAGTGGAGTTCAAGAACAAAGGGGCAAGAAAGAGTACCAAGAACAACAAGCGGTTGACGTGTGCCATCAGCAGGAAAACGTTCGGATAGGAGAATCTTCAAGAAATCCTCACTGCAACTTATGTCAGGCTCATTCACATTTGCAAACCCTCCCAATACCCCATCCATAGTTGGATTAACACCCTGCTCTCACAAACAATCAAAAAGAAAACTTTACAACAACATATTAATTGCAACAAACCCCAGAAGAAAATATCCAAAAAATATTTAATTTGTCCTGGAAAAAACAGAAATCCATATAAGAAACACAGACAAATATACCTCCCAGTAGGAGACGCCATCGCGATACCACTCGGTCTTCTTGCTAGGGTCACCCGCGTGTTCCCTCCACATTTCGTCGGCGGTCTTGAATTCACGGCCATGGGAATCTAAGCCAGTGGCGTCCATACAGTTGATTTTCCGGTTTGGGAAGAAAGAGAGAGAAGGAAAGTGCGAACGAGGAGCAGAAGCAGTGAATTCCTGAGTGCGTGTGCAACTGCTAAACAGAGAATAAGAAGGAACCCAATTACACAGCATAATCAAGACTCAAAACACAGGCCCAAATTTTCTTCTGTGTCGCACTGTTCTTCAGCATGGAAAATTAAATTAAATTAAAAATTAAAACAAAATTTAAGTATATGAAAGTGAATGATTTATCCTCTAATATAAAGACAAGTGAGTAAGAGATTTGTGCCTCTAAAAAAATGGTTGCTTCTTTTTAATATTTCGATAAAAAAATAATTTTAAAATATAATTAAGAGTTTTAAATATTTATTTCGCATATCTATACCTCTATATATAAGTCCCTCTTAACTGTTTTTTTTTTTTTTTACAAATTATTTTTCAATTTTACCCTTTTATCAATATTTATTTTATTATTTTATTTTAGATATTTCAATCATTTCATACTTTTTTTTTCCAGCAGTTACTAAATGTTACTAAATATACAACCAAGATTTGGCTTTGAAAATTGTTTTTTCTTTTTCTTTTTAAAACTAATATTTTCTTTATTTTTGAAAATTAATATTTAGTAGTGAGTGTTCTGTCTGCACATAACATGTTCTTGGTTGATTCTCTTTTATTGTTTTATTATTTTATTTAATCATTTTGTAACTACTTTAACAATTGGAAAATGTTACTTAAATAAAAAAAATAAGTCTTAATATTAAATTTGAAAAAAAAATGATTGGAAGACGTGTAGAGGTTTGTGTGTTTTTTTTTTTAAAAAAAGAAGTTATTAAAAAAACATTGTTGGTGAAAGATGGTTTCTTTGGCACGTGTGAGATGTTACGGGTGTAAACAAAGAAGGGTTAGTTGAATCTATATAAAGGGTTGGAAGAGAAAGAAAAAAAAAACAAAAGATTGAAAATATAAGGAACGAAGAAAGTTGTGGAGACCGTCAAGGAAACTTCAACAAACATTGGTTCATCTGTCTGGGTTGAAGAAGATCAAAGTCACTCTCCATGAGAAGTTTAGTCTCTTATGCATTTCTGTTCATTCTCAATGTTACATCTTCAATTAACAACCACAATTTTTCTTGATAGTGAGCATATGAGTGCACATGATGAAAAGGAAAGAACATGATCTTCAATCATTGTTGTTGGTGCATTCGTAGGATCCTGATTATAGTGGCTTTGGTCACATGCTCTGCTCACGTTACAGGTTTTGTGAGTGGAGGATGGATGTAGGTGTTTCGTAAGTGCAAACTTGTGTTTTTGGGTCTGTGTTTTTGTAGGTTAAGTTTTTTTGGTTGTTCAAGTTGTATAACCAGTTTGTGGTTTGTAAACGGGTTGAGATACCCTGAAGTATCCCTCTTAATTTAATTTATTCATTGCTGATAAAAAAAATGACAACCAGAAGAAATAAGAGAAGATAAATGAGACTAAGATGGAGAAGCGTCGGGCACATCAACATCAACACAATGTTGTCGCCAAGCAATCTGTCGTTGTTGGACAAGCCCACACCCCATGTACCCCGTGAACATAACCAAACAATAACACTGACGGAGTCTGATAATGTGCATAATCATTTATCATGGTCTGAGTCTGGACATGGGAAACTTCCACCAATGGAAACTATCACTGTTGTGGATATAACTACCCAAACTAACATTGTGGGAGGAAGTGCTTTACGAGTGTTGTACTATTTGTTTATTAGGGTAGTTTACCTTACATTGTATACTTTTTTGTGTATCTCCTAATTCATAACATTTTAGTTATAAGACCAGTTGAAAGTGTAGTTGTCAATACTATTTTTCCCTTTTTTTTTCTTTTTTAATTTCATGAAAAGAAATAAGTAAATTATCTATTTCATAACATTTAATTTATTATTGAGTTATTTTATCATTATAAATTTATAGTTAATTTTAATAAATGCAAATACATATATAATAATTATAAAAATAAAAAGAATTAGATGCTCAGACGCGGTTTCCGCTAGTTTTATTAAAAAAAAATATAATTAAGGGAAAATAGAAAAATGATATTTGTATACCAAAACAGAAAATTTATTTATCAATACCTATATATAAATGGATTCTTCTTTTTAACTGCTCTCAATTCTTTTCCAATTTTATCCTTATATTAATATTTTGTTTTATTTCAGTATTATGGGCATTACGTTATTTTCTATTTTTTCTAAAACATTTAGTATACGTGTGATAAGTGCCTAATTTCAGTAATATTTCATATTAAAATATAGGCACTTATGAGGATTTATTGCTAATTTACATATAAAATAATCCTTAATTTATGAATTTATACCTTTTTACATTTTTACGAGCTTTATTTGAATAAGAGCATTTTATTCCAAAATTTGGTGTTAATTGCAGATTTCTAGGGAAGATTGAAGATTTAGAATAAATGAGAATAATTTGAGCTAAAAAGTTAAAGCCGGAAGGTCCAAAATGAAAAAAGATGCAAAGAAAGATTGGGTTTTTTTTTTATGTTATATCATTTAGCCCATTAGCGCGACACAGGAAGCAACCTAACAACCCTAGAAAGCTAGGATAAATAGAGGGTTAGAGGCTCAATCCTAGTGTGCCAGATTGATAGGAAAACACCATAGAGTGAATTCTACCCCAATTGGGAGAATGGAAGGTGCTAGAAGCATGCGTGGCTAATTCTACCCTTTGGGATTTTGAGTAATATGCTCAAACTCTTATGTATTGAGGTGATATCTTATATATTAATATTCAGTTCTTGATTGATTATTGGTATTGTTGTTTTACTTTTAATTTTCCGTGACAAATTGATAATCTTAAATCTGACCAGGAGGTATTTTTAGGGTTTGGACCTAAACAACAATACTTAACATATTTGAGTGTTAGGAATAGACTTGAAATGTTAATTGCTATTAACGTCTGAGCTTTGTTCTAAGTTGTTCTTATAATAATGCGAGGGATCGATAGTTAGGGAACATTCTTAAGGATTTTATATGCGAGGAATCAATATAAATGATTTTTATACGGGCATCAATTTCAATTAAAGAACTTAATATTGACATGCTAATCAAAA
>Ga0123342_1007538_pt1 | contig 14296 bp, 8 predicted proteins | sample Turbeawhitnodule_FD_89960 | JGI IMG/M metagenome (GOLD analysis project Ga0123342, IMG submission 89960) | Root nodule microbial communities of legume samples collected from Mexico - Turtle bean Mexico white nodule | ecosystem: Host-associated > Plants > Roots > Nodule | place: Mexico: Nepantla...
CTGATGAAGATCAAATCAAAAGATTACAACAATCCTATTCCACTTCTTTGAGAAAACCCAAAAGCTTGAATGCAAATCTTGAAAACTCAAATTTGTTTTCACACTTTCACAAATGTCTCAAAACTGTTATCAAACTTTAAAAGTGTATAACAACCTCTTTAAATACTCCAAAAGATTGTTAAAACATTTAAAGCAAGAGCCTATTCAGTTAGAAAACATTTAAAGCTAATTTGCAATCTTAACAAACATTTTGTTATGGATTTTCAACAAACAATCGGTTGAATTCTCGAAACAATCGATTGAATTGGTTTGACGGCAAAGTCAGTCAACCAGCTTCAAACCCTTTTAAAAAACCCTCTAAGTGTCAAATAACCGATTGAAACGATAAAACAACTGGTTGTTTTTCCACTTCTTTATAAAACAATCTTTTTCAAAAAGGTTTTGATTCCAAACTGTTTTAGATTCAAACAAAGAGTGGATTACACATCATTCTATCCAAAACCCACCCACACAAGTAGCAACTCCAGCCTTTCATCAAACACCATGGATTTGGAGACATTAAAGCTTCAAGATCATCCTTGATCAACAAATCAAACAAAATATAGGGGGTTAATAGGATCCTTGCTTTATCTTATAGCTAGCATGCCTGACATAATGTTTGTTGTGTGCCTTTGCGCTAGATTTCAGTCAAATCCAAAGGAATCACATCTCAAAGATGCTAAAAGGATTATAAAATATTTGAAAGGAACATCTTCTGTTGGGCTATGGTATCCCTCTCATGCCCCTATACAACTTGTTGGGTATTCTGATTCTGACTTTGCAGGTTGTAAGCTAGAAAGAAAGAGTACTAGTGGAACTCGTCATCTTCTTCTAGATAGAATGTAATATACAACAATGATATCTTGTTCAACATTCTTGTTAGTGTGACAGAGATTATTGTTATAGGCGTTGAAGTTGACCTTCACCTTTCTTGAACCTGCACACAAATCTCTTATAAGCTCGATCATGCCCATCTACAAAGTGATTGTTGGATTTATTAGTGTCTAAGTTCAAGAAGGGGAGGGGGGGGGATTGAGCTTATAAAATTTTCCCGAAGGAAATTGTTTTAAGAAACTTTTGCAAACAAAAACAAATTGATTCAAAGTAAAACAAATTTATTTTCTGATTTCATAAGCAGTCCAGAAATATAACAGTGGTTTTAAAAAATCAAAAGATTTAATTTCTGACTTTACAATTCTAAATACACCAGATTAAAAAGTCTAGTTAAGAGATATTCATTGCATAAATTAATAACCTTCAAAACCTTTTGAAAATAGTTTCAAAGACAAAAGAACTTTGAACAAGATTGTTTAATTGAATTTTAAACACTGGTATTACCTAGTCAACAATTACAGACACAGTGAATTTTTAAGTAAGATATAGGCCTTATCAGAATCTCGAAGAACAAAATATGATTTAACCCAACAACCGTTAAAACAATAGATTCAATTTTCAAACAAAAAATTTATTTATTACAGATTATCAGATTCCATATTTAAAGCAAAGATCAAGGAAGGAGAAAAGCACACACAATTTTTATACTGGTTCACTCATCAAGAGCTACATCTAGTCCCATCTTAAACCAAGATGGATTTCACTAAACCAAGGCAATCTTTAAAAACATTTCTTGGTTCTTGAACCCTCCAAGACCCAAGATTACAAGCTGAAAAACTCTATTTCAGCCATACACTTACTTCAAGAAACCCTATCAATAAGTACAATTACAAACACCTTTATAAGAGAAAAGTATAGGAAGGAAAACACCTGAAATGCAGATACAAGAGATCAACAACAAGATCCTTATAGTTGCAGAACAATGAAAGAACCTTGAATCTTTAACCAAAGACACCTGCACAAGAGCACTTGAAGTTTTAGAGAAAAACTTTCAAAAACTAAAGCGAATTTCAAACTCTCCCTAGAAGCACTTGAAAATTGTATGCAAAACGTGATTGCAAGGTATATTTTGACCTGAGATTAACCCCTCCTTTTATAGATTTCAAATCAAAATAGATTTAAAAAATAAATAAAGAACTGTTATAAAAATAACAGATTGAAGTTCAAAAGAACATATTGTTACCTATTGTTCTTATTACTATCCCAAGAAAAATACACTGAGAAACTTCTTAAGAAGTTTGATTATTATGACTTTAAGTCAGTGAGCACCCCTTATGATGTTAACTCTAAATTAAAGAAGAATAGAGGAGAATCTATTTCTCAAACTCAATATGCCCAGATAATTGGGAGTTTATTGCATTTAATGAGCTTTTCTAGACCAGATATTGCTTATGCAATAAGTAGACTGAGTAGATACACTCAATGTCCTAGTCAGGATCATTGGGATGCACTTGCGAGACTCATGAAATACTTGAGAGATACAATGGATTATACCATTGAATATAGTGGATTTCCCGTTGTGCTAGAAGGGTACAATGATGCAAACTAGATCTCTAATTCAGATGAGACAAAGTCAACTAGTGGTTATGTATTTACACTTGGGGTGGTGCAGTTACATGAAGATCAGCCATGCAGACTATTATTGCAAGATCAACAATGGAATCTGAGTTTGTTGCTCTCAAGATGGCTGGTAGTGAAGCTGAGTGGTTGAAAAACTTCTTAGCAAACATTCCTTTAGGAATGAAACCAACCCCATTTGTATCAATGCATTGTGATTGCCAATTGAAAATAGCTATAGCTAAAAATAAAACTTACAATGGAAAGAATAAACATATAAAATTGTGACATAATTTGGTGAAACAACTGTTAAAGAGTGGAACGATTTCTATTGACTATGTCAAGTCATAACAGAATCTGGCAGATCCTTTGTCAAAACCCGTAGGGAGAAAAATTATTTTAGAAACATCGAGGGGAATGGGACTTAAGCCACTTCCAAACAAACAAGTGATGGAAACCCAACCTTTGTGATTGGAGATCCCATGAATAGGGCTCATATGGGTAAAAACAAGTCACTTGTTAGTTCTGATAGCATTAATATTGATTTAAAAATCTTTTTTGTCCATTCCTATGGTGTGTGTGAAAGTGCTAGATACTGCATTATCGAAAGGATAAACTTTGTGGTTAAAATTATGAGATAAAAGAGTTTTAACGATTTACAAAGTTTAATGATTTTCATATCCCTTATGTGTGGTATATGATTTGCAACATATTTTGATGAAATCACCTATATGAGTGTCAAGTGGGGCTGGTTGCATGAGATTTTGGCAAGATCTCTATAGCACTCATGAATATTGGGCACGCGCATGGCCTAGTAGCCCAACACAACGATAACAACAAGTAATGTGAGGGTGTATTGTGATTGATAAACCTCTAACACATACTAAGTGTCTTGGTTCATATAGCTTGCTATACCAACTACACTATGTGTTAAGCTCATCAATTTAAGACTAGTTCATATAGCTTGCTATACCAGTTCTGATGCATTACATCTTAGATGAACCCAGTATTATTTTTCTTTCTCTATCTATATGTTTTATCTTTTGCAATATGTGGGGGATTGTTGTAAAATAGAATCTGGTATTGCAAAATAATAAACGAAAAACAGAGTGTGTTGTAAAACAAATCAGAGTGTACATGGAAAACCCTAGATTTTTCGATTCCGTTTGGAGGAGATCTCAGAAGTGCAATAAAGACTGGATCTGCACCAAGATTGTCGTGCTTGTTGCCCTCTCCACCTAGGATCGTGGCCGCATGACCGGGAAAGCTCTGCCTGATCCTACGAATGGTCTTTCGGGATACTAGAACGTTGCCGCATTTGAGATGTTGAACGGAAGCACGTGGGTCTGGAAGTTGCAACAAATTTTGTTGTTCCTCACCCTATATAAAGAGATTTCCATCCACTTCAAAAAATGCATCTCTCATTTTCACCTTCTTCATCATCTTCACTTCCTCTCACCTTTTTCACTTTCTCTCTCCTCTTTTATTTTATTTTATTTTACTATTATATTGGGTTCTATTGGATTCTTACTCTTTTAAGAGTAAGTTGCTAGTTCTGATCCTCGGACACTTTCGAGAAATTATTGTTGTATCTTGGGGGACTTGCACAATATATCACGGATAAATTCTTACATACAGTGATTACTCACGCACCTCAAGAAATCAATTTTATTGGTGTTTTAAAGCCTCATTTCCTATAAAAGAAACGTAAATGTTCATTGAAGACTTTGTTACCACATACCTTATGTCATAATCAGTTAATTTAATAAACCTACCATGCCTGACTTAACATTTTCCTTTTCTTTTTAATCTTAAAAACTACTTTTAAGTTACAGTTCATAATAGTACCTGGAGAGAAGAAGTATCTGTTTGATATTTTTTTAATTTAACATACACATTCAATTTACAGTTAATTAACTTAAAAAAATATTTCAACTCATTAGCTCTTTGGATGGAGGGACAAGGAAAAACAATAATGCATGAGTTGGCAAAGAAGAGCCATTCCTTGAGAGCTAATGTATCTAACAGTATTATTGGATGTGATAAGTTATTACAGAATTGAAAATGAGGAAAAAAAAGTATGATTGAAATAGAATATCATTGTATTGTTGACAGAATGATTAGGATCAAGATCCTCTACGGTTCAAACTGTAACTGCATGCCCAGGAGTTCAATAGTATGGTTATTGATTTTTATGTGCATTCAAAAGTTTTAATTTTCTATAGATTATGATGGTTGATATTATCTGCAGTTGAAATTTGGACATCTTGTGATCCTAATCCAAATGGTTGGACTAATAACAGCAGCATATATAGCTCACAAAAATATTAAAGGTAGTTATTGAACCAGCACACAAAATTTCAACCAGTTACGGCAAGAACACTCTACTAACTTAACTCCCTATGCATCCAGTTCATACACGTGCTGCTGACATAGTCTCCATTAATGGAGATGGTGACGGTTGAGTGGTGGGGCTTAGAAGGAACTCACAGAATCTGACACTTTCTACCGTACAACTCATTCAGGAAGGAAAGTTTAAATATACAATAATTGTGGACTTCTTTTTTCTTCAGAAAAAGCAATTAGTGCTTTTCTTGTAAGCTACAAATAGTAACTTCTGAAAAAAAAAGTTCTTAGGATATGTCTTAGTTGATATAAAGAATTGAGTGCAATGGAGATCAAACATTTCCCTTTTTATCTTGTTCCATTCTTATTTTAGTAAATCAAACGGTGGACCTACTTTCTCATCATTCCATCTCCTCCACTTGAGAAAAATACTTTATCACAAATTCACTTTCATTTTTTAGGTTTAAAGAAAAAAGCGTGTATCATATCATGCAAAAGCTATATTATTTGCTTCAGGTTGACGTGGATATAAAATTCAGAGACACTCTAGGAAAAAGTTACCCTTGCCATAAAAATCCCCCAATTTATAAAAAATGCAGTACCCTTTCCTCTTTCTGCACAATGGCTTTCTCAATGATATACAAAGAGTAGTTTATTTCAATTTCAATGTTCCAATATCTCGAGGTTCCATGACTACAATCACTAATGACACATGTAAGAGCCGAAACTCCCTCACTAAGAAGCTCAGATTATAAAAAACTGTGACAAAAAAGCTTGACCCTCGTATGTGTATCAAAGAAACTTATTATTACCTAACAAGTTTGAGATTAGATTACCAATACGTTTCTACATGCTTTATCCTGACTCTGGAACTTTCACTTCCCTTAGAACCTTTGCAGCATCCTCGGGGAACACAGGATTTATGTAACACCCAGTTCCAAGCTCAAAACCCGCAATTCCAATTAGTTGAGGTACTATCTGTATAAACCAATGAGTGTATGCTAACTCTGACCCATTACTGTGAAGTGGACTAGTGTGAATCATATAGTTGAATGGTGGATTGTTCAACTGCAAAGACATCTTCCTGAGCATTAGTTTCAACAAACCTCCCAGTTCAACTGCCTGCAAAATAAATATTAGAAGTAATTGTTAATCTTTGGAACAAGAAACAGGAATAAAGGAGATATTCGTACATGTGTAAATTTACAGTAATACCAGGTGGATCGGTGCTATGTTATGCTAAACATCTAGCATTGCAAATTCCACAATGTGTACTAATAGTTTAAGCTATCTGTGTGCTATGCTAAAGATAATGAATATGGATTACAACATAATAAATCCCCAGAGTTCTAGTGCCCATTAGGCCCTAAAGCATTACTTATTTATCACTGTCCACTATAGATAGATCTCTTACAAGGATATCAGCATCCACTTCCTAATTATTTCCCTGTTCTAAGTTCATCTGCAGAAGCATCGCCAGCGTCTTCTGCAGAATGCAGCATTTTCTGACAGCAGGACCAGATAATCAATATAACAGACTGCCTGCCAAATTCAAAATTTTCCTCTTTGAACCTTTTATCCTTTTGCAGGTCAGAAACATGAAGAACTTCCAAGCTAGCAGTTCGTCATTATTTCCAATATTTATATTGTTTCTGAGTCCAAAAACTCCATGCTTTTCAGATTTAGCCTCAGTCACTAGATGAGAAAATAGATTGGGCTAAACGATGTTTTGTCAAGATAGGCCTGGTCTATTTAAAGAATTTACACTGTTTGTTTCTGTATATTTACTGTTCACGTAAAGAAGAGGAATGTTGAGATTTTGACCCTAAAAAAGGAGAAAAAAAGGAGAAAGATAGGTCATAGTTTGTCTATTAGTACTTTGTCCTTCATTTTAATTATATGTTAATTATATGTTCACAGCAATTGGTTGAAGAAGAACAGTGGAAGAAAGTGAGCACAATCTATGATGTCATAATTGATTATGTCCAGAAGGATAATCGATTACGGACTTTCAACTGTTTATTTACAGTGTGATTGGATATAGGAATGTACTATTTATGTGGAAGTAAAGAGAGAAGAAAGTGTATTAGAAAACGTAAAACACAAAAATTGAAACAAAACTGTACCATTAAACTTTCTTCCATATTGTATGAAGATTTGAAAGAAAGTTTGATGATCCATTATACGTAATGTATATTTAGTGATATATGTTTTCTTTTTCATCTCTTTCTGTTCCATGTTCTCTTTTCTTCCTTACAGTTGGATTGAGGAAAAATGAGTAAAAAATAAAAGAAAATGAGTGAAAATTTTATAATAGATTTGATTAAGGTAATAGAAAAAAAATAAAATCAATTGGATGATATTATGAATTACCAAAATACCCTTGTTTCAATTTTAATAAGAATAAAGATGAACAAAAATTGAAGGATGATTAATTATGAGGTTATTATTTTATAAAATTAGAAATTATATTAAAAAAATAACATTTAAAATTTAATATATTTAAATAATTAATTGAAGATTATATAAAAAAAATCACATACCAAATATATTTCCCTTGTTTTCACATTATTTTACTTTGATAATGTATAGTGACTAAATTTATTAATAGTTGGATAACCTATGTAAATATTTATAGGTTTAATAAAAATTTATTTCATATTTCTTTAATTTTATATCATTTTTAAATTATACAATAACATAATATTTTATTAATTATTTTTTTCCTCACTTCTTTTATGCAATTAGATTGTTCAAGGGAATTAAATTTAATGCTTAAGAGTATTTTATTTTCTACAATTATTTAAAATTAATTTGATAGTCAAACATTTAAATTAAAAAATAATAATTTTCGGACATCCCTGTGAACATATTCTATAACTTTAACAAATAACTGGAACATTTCATAAGGAAGGAAGTGGCAACAAAGCAAAATGTTATGGATTTTTTTAGGCTTGGCTTGATATTTTTAAAAGCTTGACTTAGCCTACTTAAAGACCTATTTAGTTTTTAGATATGTATGACCTATCCTTGACTAATAATAGTCATAGGAAAAATAAAATTCTATTTAAAACAAACTACTAAACTACGAAAATTTAAACCACTACTACCCGATGCACGAGACAAGGTAGAAATAGGTTGATCTGACATTATAAGTGTCGTGTTTAACTTTATTTACATGATAGAAACTGATTTTTAAGGTTTAATATCATGATAACTTATTTAAAAATTTATCTTGCAATAAGATTCCAATGTACCATAATGGCAATGGATACAACTAAAAGTCTAACAACATTTCAGATCTATTTGTTCAGACACTTCAGTATATTTCTGTCACATGCAATGCAATCAGCCCATAATAGGAATAAGTGTCAAGTCACAGAAAATAACTAAAATTAAGCCTTTAATTCACTCCACATACCAGATGCATTATTTGGCACCTAAGAAGCAAGAAGAGTTTGCAAATAAAGAAGTGGTACCTTTTCCGCATCCAATTCATGGAAGTGAGCAGAGTGGTACCGAGGAATAATCCATATCTCAAAAGGAAATGTAGCAGCAAAAGGAACCAGTGAAAAGAAGTTGGTAGATGAATCAATCAAAAGATCTTCACGTTGAATTTCACAAATCAAACATTTCCCTGTCTGATCAAAATGATCTTTCATACTAGCAAGACGGGCAGATACAGTAGGTGGAATAATTGGCAAGGCCATCATCTGACTGTGAGAATGACTCATTGATGCACCAGCTGAAGCGCCATGGTTTTTGAACACCTTCAAAGATTAATAAAAACAAGTTTACAAGATAAAACAAGTGCAAGAGGAAGAAAAAACAGAAAATTATTTATGCAGAAATGTGAAAAACTTGATCAATTTCAATTATTAATGTCAAGGTAGAAAATGATGGAAATGCAGGCATGTAGCCAGTATCTACCATTTGATTAACACAGTGACAACGTTAACCAAAACAGTAAATAGATATATTGTCAATGATGCAAATTAGGCATGCAGCCATTTCTTGTGGCTTAATTGCTCTCATTACCCAAATTAAATCAACAATTATACTGTCTAGAAGCCGTAGTACACAATTGCGCACTGCAACAAATCTAAAACATATTTATCTGCCAATAAATGCAAGATCCACACACACTATTCCCAAATTTCACAAGAGTTTATACCTTTCATTATATCAACACATATATTGCATACTATTACATCTAAAATTCCTGCCTCAGCTTTTGTGGAGCAAGCAAGAATTAAAAAATGATAAAAAAAAATCAAGAGATGGAAAACAGAAAGCAACTTCATGCATTACACAGTCAAAAAACATTAATCCCCATAAGAACACAACCAACAAATTCATCAAAGACAGAGGGTTTCATTCCCACACACCCTTTTTAAGCAAAAAGAACATCTTGGTGCACAAGCAGTGCTCAAAACATCACATAGTAATGCTAAAATATAAAGCATAAGGATTAATGAGGCAGACATAATAAACATTGTGAGATCACAGACGTTAATGACTAATTCAATGTTAGCTAGCACATAATTTCACATTTTATTCATAAGATTCATCAAAGACAAAGGGCTTCATTCCCACACACCCTTTTTAAGCAAAAAGAACATCTTGGTGCACAAGCAGTGCTCAAAACATCACATAGTAATGCTAAAACATTAAGCATAAGGATTAATTAGGCAGACAAAATAAACATTGAGAGATCACAGACGTTAATGACTAATTCATTGTTAGCTAGCACATAATTTCACATTTTATCCATAAGATTCTTCATCAATATTCAAAGTCTGCAAGGAGGAAACAAATTTTATTGATACACTTAAGTCATAATTTACACCATTTTGAAACTAATACGACATTTTACCCTGATAGTGAATAGAACTTAGTTCCTCGAAGATATAGTGTGGTAAAGTTCTAAAAACCAGTCTGCAACCGCAAGTTAGTTTTTGGACCTTCAACAACTTCGTTGTAAACATAATCGTGGCCCTATCAGCTGCATCTGTACCTAGTTTTACTACAACCGTAACCACTATCAAAAACCTTGAAGTGTGAGTGATATTTATGCCTGAGGTCCTTAAATGAGTAGTTCTTTAGTCCAATTAGGACCTCTTCTGACCAACTTTACAATAAACATTTCAGAGAGATAAACAAGAAGAAAAAATGAAACAAGTTTCTCTATAAATTAAAATTTTCTTATGCATAAACTAATTTGTAATTTTCTGTTCATATAACTTCTCTAAATTTTGATTTTTAATTAAGTAATGCATAAATTAATTGAAAAACATATCTCATTTTTTCTCTCTCAGAAGTATTTGGGGAAAAGTTTGTCAAAACACATCCTTGGTTTTCTTATCACCAATATCAAAGACAAGTTCTGTATGATGAAATACACATTTACAGACAAAGTGCATGACTGAACAGCAACTGGAAGAGATCAAAATATTTTCAACAATTCCCTCCATCTTCCTTTTGAGCATTGGAATTCAGTAATGTGCATTGAAATTCACACAAAAAAATTCCCAACTTCTGTAAAAAAAAGTAGCCTAATTTGACCAATAAATGCAATTACCAAAGTTCCAAACTCATCAGACAATGTAAATTCGAAGAACAAACACAACGCCGCATCTTTCAGGTGCTAATTGTGAAAATTAGGAGGCTCGTGCGAGCAAACCTGCACGTATTGAATTGATTTATGGCTCGCGAGCTGCTGGATTCTCTCGGTATAAGCGAGGAGAACTCGGCCAATTTCCGGAGGAGGCAAATCGCAGAGCTGAACCGGGTGAACCGGAGTCTCTATGACTACATCGTGAAACCCAAACCCGGTCTGGAGTGAACCGGAAGGGGCGTGTTGGGGTTCCGGGAGGGTGCGGGAGAGTGCGGGGTAGAGGTTCTGGATGACCCGGATTTTCCAATCGGGGTCTCGGGGCGGGACCCGGAAGATCTCAGGCGCGCACTCGTGCTCGTGGCCTATGCAGAAGGGGCACTGTTGGTTCGGGTTAGGGTCGGTGGGGGACTTGGACTTGAAGTCGGAGGGTCGTTTGGCTCGGGCGGGTGAGAATATGACCCAACGGTTCCACACCGCGTCTTTTCTCACTTCTGGGTCTGTGTTTCCCGAGGAAGAGGCCATGTCTTGCTGTGTTCTTATTTCTTATGGATCATTACACTCTGCTTTTGCCTTTTCTCACTTACCACTTCAACATTCTCGAGTATCTCATTCGTCTTTTCTCTTCTTCTTCCGAGGATTCCTAAGTTCGGTTTGGTACCCAACCAAACCGAAAAATATAATTGTAAACGAAAATTTTGAAAATATTAATAAAAGTAATATCTTAATTTTGTTTTTATTAAGAATATTGTTGTTGTCGAGATAAAGTCGATAGGAATTTGGATGGATTGTGAGTGGTCTTCTTCAAACTTTAATGATTTAGTTTTCAAGTGAGGGCTTTACCTGCAGAAAATGACGTTTAAGTCAATAAGAACATCAAGTTTTGGGTTACATAGTGCTAAAGTTTGAGTTCAGATTACTCTATGTGAGTGATCATCTATTTATAAGCTTTTATAGGCTTGGATCTTTGACACTAGTTTCTCCAGGTTTTAATATGTCATATTATAGTATTCTTTCATAAAATCTGAATATCATGAACATAAATCGGAGTATTTTATCATATAATCAGAGCATTTATGTAATATAAGCATGAATATTGTGCAAATAAATCAGAGCATTCAAAGAAGTTGTTGGGATATTGTGAGTTAATAAGATTTATTCTCATAATATATTTATCCAAATTAATATTATTACATGATGATAATTATGTGGAGATTTATAATCCCAAAAATCATGGTGGCATTGGCCTTGGACCACTTGGCGGGTCGGACTAATCCGTATATGACCAACCAAACCCAAGACAGTACAGATCCCCTAGTCTTGAATCGAGCGAGGGAATGAAAAGGCTTTTCGAAAATGTTATATCTAACTCCAACCAATCAATATATTTATCTTGAAGAGTAGTAGAAATTTTATGCAATAATAATCAAGTTAAAAAAGTCAAACCTTTTTGGTACATGGCTTTTGCCATTTCGTTGAAGTCTTTTGCAGCTAGATCTGACCGCTAGTTAGGTAAATTCTTCAAAGCAATAAATCTTTAATAAAATCAAATTTAAAATCAAACATGTTTAGGCTCGCATATTTGATCCAAGTATTGTTCCAACCAGATTCATTTTGTGTTATTTTTTTATCAAACTTCTCAGGTCCAAGGTGGAGAAACCCATATTCAATTCTGAGTTGCTTTTTATCATACTTCTCGGGGTTCGAGGTGGAGACAACTAGATTCAATTTCAATTTGTTTTTTATCGGACTTCTCGAGTTCGAGGTGGAGACAACCAAATTCAGTTCTAAGTTGTTTATTATCGGACTCCTCAGGTCCGAGGTGGAGACAACTAGATTCAATTCTAAGTTGTTTTATCGGACTTCTCGGGTTTGAGGTGGAGACACTCAGATGCAATTCTAAGTTGTTTTTTATCGGATTTCTCGGGTCCGAGGTGGACACAACCAGATTCAATTCTAAATTGTTTTTATCAGACTTCTCGGGTCCGAGGTGAACACAACTAGATTCAAATGTAAGTTGTTTTTTTATCGTACTTCTCGGGTACGAGGTGGAGACAACCAGATTCAATTCTAAGTTGTTTTTTATCGGACTTCTCGGGTTTGAGGTGGAGACAATCAGATGCAATTCTAAGTTATTTTTTATCGAATTTCTCGGGTCCGAGGTGGACACAACCAGATTCAATTCTAAATTGTTTTTTATCAAACTTCTCGGGTCCGAGGTGGACACAACTAGATTCAATTGTAAGTTGTTTTTTATCGTACTTCTCGGGTACGAGGTGGAGACAAGCAAATTCAATTCTAATTTGTTTTTTATCGGACTTTTTGGGTCCGAGGTGGAGACAACCAGATTCAATTCTAAGTTATTTTTTATCGGACTTCTCAAGTCCGAGGTGGAGAAAACCAGGTTCAATTCTAAGTTGTTTTTTATCGCACTTCAAGCAACGAGATGGCGAGCCACTAAGGATTACCTCAAAAGTTGTTATGAGGTATATGTCTACGTCCAACACCCAAATGAAGAAATGGTGGTAGACGCCTTCGTGAAAGGCCTCCGTGCAAATCCGTCTAGCGAGTTCTTGCTTAGTAACAAAGTAGAGTCAATGACGGATATTCACGATCGACCCTCAACCTATATCGAAGCCAAGGAGGAAATCCATAGAAAAAACACGGATGAGCGACAGAGACAAGGGAAGTATATGGACAACACTCGGGAAGCTCGACCAAGGATAATTGACGACTTACTCGGATGACGACCATAACAGAGGTATGTTCCCTACATAGCCCGACGTGATAATGTCAAAAGGATGCAACTTGTGCCCCAGCCTCCCTGTCCAAAGTTCACTTTATCTCGTAAGCGACTCTTAGAAGAGCTCAACATGACCGCTTTTAGGACACCGCTGGGATGCTTAGTGTGATTTTCACCAAGTACATGGACACGACTCTTCAGGATTTTTCAAGAAACATTTATAGCCCACACTAGAAAGATCTTGGTGATTTTAACATCATATCAAGGGGATTTTTGGAAGGATGAGTTATTACAACAAGTTGAAACCGTTATTGTAGGGTCGTCCTATCTTTGGAAACACACACGATCAAACCAGTGTAAGCGTCATATCTTTGTTTCACGTTGACTGATCTAAAGGATATGTTTCCCATGAGAACGACCCCCCCGTGATTTTAACAGTAGTCACCATGGGAAGAAATGTACATCGAGTACTGATCAACCAAGGAAGTTTCGCTGATGTGATGTTTTGGAGCACTTACGAAGGTCAATCAATTAAAAAAAATTATGGAACCTTATAAGGTTCGCGGGGGACCAAGTAAAGGTTTGAGGCTACGTGGAATTATGTACAACCTTCTCAGATAAAGAGGTTGATGACTTAAGTAAATTTACTTGATGTACTCAAATCTCAACCATGAAGACTACAAAGTTGTGCATGTGTATGTGTTTAGGTAGATTTTGTTGAATCTTTTTCATTAGGCATTATGGTTCAAGACATTTCCAAGAAAATGTTTTAAAATTGTTATGTTTTTAAATCAGTTGATTCAGGTTTTTCATCGGCTAAAATCACTTACACTGAAGTCTTGTGACTTTAGTAAAGTATATTTAACAAGTTGAATTATCGTATCAACTGACTAAAAATACTAAAGTCTTTTTAATGATTTAAAAGACAAATTTTTGTATCCTTCACCTTATGATACAACCCAACTTTACAAGAAGATGACTGATGAGAATCAAATAAATGAGGCTTTTATTAATGAAGGAAGAGGACATTCGCCTTCACATTTGAAGTTCTTCCTTCTAGTCTTCTCAAAATTAAAAGAAGACATAAAATAAAGATGAGGCCC
>Ga0123342_1007539_pt1 | contig 14294 bp, 6 predicted proteins | sample Turbeawhitnodule_FD_89960 | JGI IMG/M metagenome (GOLD analysis project Ga0123342, IMG submission 89960) | Root nodule microbial communities of legume samples collected from Mexico - Turtle bean Mexico white nodule | ecosystem: Host-associated > Plants > Roots > Nodule | place: Mexico: Nepantla...
GGTCATTCTCTTGGTTGTTGTGTAAGTGATCAAGGTGTGATTGCTTAGTGGATTTCCTCAGGGTTTCTGAGAAGACTGGATGTAGCTCTGGATTTGGAGTGAACCAGTATAAACAACTGTGTACAATCTTTCTATCTCTAACTCTTTAATTTCAGTTTATTTGTTGTTTGCTGGTATAAACAACCGATTGTTTCTACGAAACAACCGATTGTTTTTTCTGGTACTACAACTTTTGCTTGCTGTTTTGGCGAACTGAATTTCTGAATCAATTGTTTCCTGAGATAAATTCATTCTAGTTTTGAAAAGTTTGTGAAAACCCTCTTTAAATAATTCAGCCCCCCTCTAGTTTAAAGCCATCTTTTCTAACAGCATGGAGATGCCCCTCTAGGGCGTGGCCTCTTACAGGTTGTATCTGCTCCAGAGGGGCAGAAGTGGTGCGTTCTGCCGCCTTCCTACATCTCATGGGCAGATAAATCGTGGATCGGGGCTCTCCTTACTAATACTGAAGGTGTGGCTTTCAATCCACCTTTCTCAACTATGTTTACTTTCTGACACACCGAGGCCCGAGGCCTCCAGGCCCTTACCGCGCCGCCTCCTTCCCTGCCGCCCCCTCCACGGTCACTCCTACTTGTGGGTATCGGGGGGGGGGGGGGGGGCCCCCTCGGGTTCAAAGCCCGCTCTTAGGCCCAGGGGTTCGGCCTTCAAGGTGGGCGACGCCTAAACCTGTCGACGCCCAAAGCTGGCGACGCCCATACCTGGCGATGCCCAAACCTGGCGACACCCAAGGCGGTCAATACATTAACTTTCCTCCTTGGAGCCTCTTGGTGGGTCCTACCGCATGTTTGACTTTGGTCAACGCCCGAGGACGGGTCGGTATAGTTTCCTTGACCATTTTGCTTCAAAAGAAATACTTACATCACAAATTGTGTTGGCTAGTAGTGATAAATATTTTATCAATAAATATTCATAAGTGTATGTCTTTTCATATGAAATATTACTAAAATATAACACTTATCACTTGGCCTACTACCACGAACAAAGAGGAGTTCAAGCAAAGTGTTTGTGCCAATTCAAATCTAAATCACAAAGCTCAAAGACAAAGAGCCTCACGGTCAACACATTGACAAGCGGCAAGTGCAAATCATTTTTTTCCTTGACATTGTGTGTCATGAAACTTTGGTTATTTTGCTTTCTTGCATTGTTTACTTTTGCTCAAGCTTGGGAAAATGCTTCAAAGGAAATCCCACAGAAAAACATTCTAATAGTATCAGTTACTTAGTGTGAAAGTGTGTCAATTCGCTCTGAGTAGTTGTACCTTAACATAAGGTTAGTCTAGAATTTTATCACTTATTACCTTCCTCAAAAGAGGAGTGCAAGAGCATGCATATTTTCCTAGAGGCTTCAACTCTAGACTTTTCTTCCTTGTTTCTTTTATTTTTCTTTTTCTTTTTCTCTTTTTCTATTTTTTACTTTTATTTTTATTTCATCTTCTCTCACTTGTTAAGCTGTGAGAGGAAGTAAAACCATTTTGCCTCCTTGGTAAGTGAAAGTTATTTTATTAGTGTAGCCATCATGTATATGTTTATGGTTATATTGACATGACCTTCCAAGTATTACGTGCCCAATTTCCATAGAAATAACATCACATTAAACATTTTTCTCATAATTGTCCATGGAGATGGGTACATTTACTTGTTCTTTGACTACTATACCACCTTCATCATTTATTCATACAAGTTTATATGATTTGGGATGGGTTTTAGTAGTCAAGGTTAACTTTTCCACAAACTTTGGACTGCCACAATTATAACTAGAATCAATATCCACAATAACAAAACAAGTGTTTTTAAATATTTTGCATCGCGTGTGGAAAACGTTCTCTCGTTGTGACTATAGTAATGCAATAGGTTGGTTTCTAAGAAGCCTTCTCACCAATAATAACTCTCTTTCACAAGAAAGGAATTCTTCTTCCCAGAGTCTAAAGCTTCTTCTTCACCAGGTGAAGAATAAGAATTATCCTTACTTCCAATGTCTTGATCATTTAAAAACCATTTTTCTTTTAAGAGGATAATGGTGCCCTTTTTCAAGACATTTGAAGCATTAAATATTTTTTATTTTAGCCTCTTTAGAAGAAGACTCTCTATAATTATCTTTTTTTTTTCCTCTTTCCCTCCTCTTCTTTTCTTCTTGTGGCTTGTCACTTTTAAATTTAGATGAATAAACCTCCCTCCTAGTGGTGGACCTTTTTCTAATATGTTGTTCTACCCTAACACACAGTTGAACTAGATCATTTAAATCATGATACATAAAAATATCAGCCCTATCCCGGACCTCAAGGTTTAGGCCACAATAGAACCTTGTCATGGTTATTCTAGGTTCTTCCCTAATTTTTGCCCTCATCATGAGAAACTCCATTTTTTGCTTGTATTCCTCAACACTCGTGTCTTTTTGTTGGAGTCTTTGGAGTTTGTACATCAACTCCCTATCATAATAAGAGGGTACATGGTGTTTCTTTAGGCATGCCCTACGTTTTGTTCCAGTATTTGATTTGAGGGTTATTATGAACCCTAAGGTCTCTCCCTAAAGATGTCCACTAGTACATAGTTGGTCCCTGAAAGATAAGTTTAGCTAGGGATAATCTTCTTTCATGATCAAATTGGTGGCACTAAAAAATTTGCTCAACCTTCATCTCCCAATCTAAGTATTCTTTTACATTCTTTCGGCCGTGGAAAGGGGGAAGGTCTACCTTGTGTTCTTTAGGGAAAGTGTTATTTATGGGCCTATGATGGTGTCTCGGGGGTGGTTGATAGTAATTATTGTTGTGATGACTATTATACACCCCTCACTTTAAGACTGAGGGTCATGACTGTAATTTCTCCTGTGACTGGACCCTTCCTCTCGTTTGCTTTTGCCTTTGTTTTGATTTCTCATTAATTTAAACATGTCTCTTATTTCTATTATCTCTTTATCTTTTCTCTTAGTATTTTTTTTTCAACATTTCTCCTTATCAATCAAATAGTGTTCCTCTCTAGGATCCCTATCATTACCATGTACACTTGAAGAATGAGAATGATCACTCATTTTTTTTAAAAAAAGAAATAAAACTTTTCACAAAGGTTTTAATTCAAAAAATGAGTGATAAAAGATTTTCACAAAAGGTTTTCAAAGTTGGAAGTTTCTCACAAGGTCATTAGGTTACAGTTTTTATGAGTTTAATCTCAGGAAAGATAGGTGAATCACTAGGACTACTTAAGAACTAAGTCTTTCTTAGCCAAATATTCTTCAGATATATTAAACAAATCTTCCTCAAAAGAAACTTCAAAATGATTTTTCCTATTTTTCGGTATTCAGGAGTCCTAGAGACCCAAGAAATGTCAAATACAAAAGATTGAGGTATAGACTCCCTGTGTGCCACAGGGACTGAAGACCAATAAAAAGAAAAGCAAAAGATATAACAAGAACAAAAGCAAGCAAGTAATACTAGACGATTCGTATGTGAAAGTGCAAGCGACTCTTGGAGTCCCTTGACACAGTTCCCCTACTAAATGATAAAAAACTGTTACAATATTTTTAATAGGGTTTCTCTTGAAGCATTTTCTCAAACAAAGAAACAAAATAATGAAATTTAACACAAAGGTTATGTGACACACAAAATTAGGCACACAAATTCAGAATCCTAAAGAATAGCACTAAAAAAGACTTCAAAAACAGAAAAAAAAATTAAAATTATTAGCACTGGTGCTTGGCTGATTTATTTCTTTTGTTAAAAAATGTTTTGACGTTGAAATTTGTATAATATAAGATAAAAACAACCAAAAAAACAGTTGTAAAAAATTCCTCACCAAATCAAGACTTGATTTTAAAAAAATAAATCACACACTTATGATCTAGCTTTTCTGATTTATGGTTTTTTTTCCTTTTTGAATTTTGATGCACTTTTTTTAACAAAAAAATCCTAGCATATTAATGTTGCTAGTGTTAAAATATATGACTGAAACAAGAGGGGGTGAATTGTTTTTGCAAGGTTTTTGCAAAGACTAGTGCTAGATTGAAAAGATCAATTAAATCAATCAATTGATTTACCTATTCAACTAGTTATTTAACAGATTAACAGTTTCGTAAAAAATATAAACATGTTGTTTTTGCAAATTAACTGATTGTTTTATGCAGAACAATCAATACAAAATATAAAATAGTTTATTAGAGTAAGTAAGAGCGAATTCACAAAGAGAAATTTATACTGGTTCACTCTTAACAAAAAACTACATCCAATCCTCAGCACACCACTAAGAATTCACTAAGTAATCAAAACCTAATTACAAAACATCCAAGAGTATTGATCTTGAATCCTTCAAGAACATATAATACTTTCAACAACAACACTTATTGCAAAAACACTATCTAAACCAGTTTACAACTCAATATAAAATAAAAGAATGAATTATAATACACTTGGGCTTTACACAAATGAATAACATTAGAGAAATAACCCAAAATCCTATTTTACACAGTAGAAATGATCCAAGATATCAAGATTGATTCTAAAAGCTCTTTGGTCTTCTCTTTTGAAAAACATTTTCAATAAACTCTCTTTTTTAGGAATGACCAAAAAACAATTTTTATATAGACTTTAAAATATGTTTAAAATGGTTTGATCATTTAATGAAACTCTTTAAAAACATTTAAAAAACAATTTGAAAATCATAACAACATTTTGTTAAAATTACTTAATTCATTTTTTCAACAAACTTATTGTTTTCAATTTCTATTAAAATCACAACATAAAAAACTAGTTCATTTATCGAAATAACTGGTTGATTTTGCTTTACATAATAGACATAAGAAAACAAATCAATTTTAAAATCTTTTAAAAACCTTAAGTGTTTTTCAATCGTTTGACGCGATACATTAATCTGTTGAAAAAGTTGTTGTAGTCATCAGACTTAAACAAAAGCTATTTCAATTGATTTAAAACACGAATCAACTAACTTACATTAACACATATTGAAAAAAAAACTTTCAAAAGAGATGTCAAATTATACGAACTTGGATCATAACTATGTGCAAATTAACAATTCAAAATCTACCTAACTATACACACAAAACAAGAGATTCTTCATGCCAGATTTGGAAATCTTCAAAGTCATATTGTTCAACAATCTCCCTCTATTTGATGAAGACAAATCTCTGGTGTTATATTGTAAATTTTTATTAAAAGATCCTGCAAAACAGAACTACATACCATGAAATCCATACAGTGCAAGTATAGAAAGATAGTCCAAACAGATTTATAAAGAACACTCTTTTTGTATAACTAAACAATGCAACAGAGACTTGAAACAGAAATGTTCAAATAGTTCAACGCCCAAAAACTTAACAAAAATTACAAACCAACAACCAACAACAGAAATACTTATCCCCCTTTTGTCTTCACAAATCGACAAAAAGAAAAGTTACAGAAAATAAGCAAGATAACATAAATTAACAATTTAGAGATACAGTAACAAAGTCAAGATGATATAGTATTAAAGTGTCCCTCCCATACTAGAACTCTGCGAGCTGAGTGTGAACAATTTCAATATGTTCATCCAAGTATTGAAATCGTACAACACAAAATTAATAGTAATTCTTTTTATCACTAACCATGTTATCCATGTGATTTATATCAACCTTTGAAATTTGGACATAGGAATTCCATGATCTACAAGCGGTTCATAGCTTACAAGAGAATGCATTGTATAATCTTCTGCAACATCAACACTTGGTCCAACATCATCATCAAAACCTTCATTTCTACTTGATCCAATAGAGGGACCAACCGAATCTTCATTCTTGCTAACCTACATGTTATTCACTTTTATAAACTCCATTTTATTTAGAGAACCATTGTTAATATCATGAGATGACTTTACCACTTCTATTAGTTCTTCATTTAGGTTAATTTCAAAATATTGTAGAAATTTTGAAACAAGAATAACATAAGAAAAAGTGATAGTCACTTAACGTCACAGATTTTTGCATGTGCTTCTTGAAGACATGGATCCAGTTGGCCTTGATGTTTTTCATAATGCAATAAATCAACACTATATCTTCTTTAGGTAGCACAATGTGATTTATCCCCCTTGGAGTCAACATCTAGATAATGATGAAGGTTGTGACTCTTTCGTCCAGTTTGAGAGCACCAACATGAAATCCTTTGATTTCATGAGAGGATTTCTAAGATAGCTCACATATTACTGCACTTGCGTAGAACACTTTGACCAGATCAGGGAAAATGTTCCCATTCATTTCTAGAAAGCATTATAGCTTTTGATTCTTCAAAGCTTTTCTGACTTCCTTGAGGTTTTGTTCTTTCAACCAGTTGAAAGACAACAATTTGGGAATGTTTATGGATTTCCTACTAATTTCATGCATAAAGCTTTTAATATGCTCATTGTGATCAGAGAACCAAGTCTCTAGGTGACCAACCCTGGTAACACCCTTTGTTGCACGAGATTTCTTTCTCCATGGTGAATGGGATGAAGAGGCCATGATGCAAGTGTTTTTTATGAAAATGCATTGAAGAAAGAGATGTAGATGGTGTTCATGATAGATGTTATGAATACACTCAATATATACACAAAAAGATGACAATATTAAAGATGATTTGGTGAGTTTTATTTCTTAAAGGAGAAAAAGCAACTACTGCAGTTTTGGAAACTGCAATTTGTGTTAATTTAAAAAAAAAGATTTGTCTGCACATAATGGTGATTGACAATACTTCAATTGCAGTTAATTTTTCAAAGAAAACAACTAGATATTTTTCATGGGTAACTGGATTTTGGGGCACACAACAAATGCATGTTTGATCGCTTGAATTTGGAAAAAAGAAACTAACACAGAGATACATTAGCATTGATAACAGTTTATGCAAAAGTGATAGATATGCAAATCAATCAGTTGAAAGGCATTTTTAACATATTGAAAATATCAAATAGCTACTTTATTTTCAATTTGCAGTACATGCAAGAAAACCTATTTTCTTTTACGAATAGAATCCAAAACATCAACTTTTAATATGTGGAAAATGCAATGTGCTTTGTTTGATACCTTTATAGTGATCACTTCAATATATTCAACTAATGGATCCTTTGAGATGTTCGTTTGGTCATATGAGGCATTATCATTGAGATTTAGTCGTGGAAGCACAAAGTCTTTTTTTATTCTAGATATATTTCCTTTGGACAACCACTTTCCAAGTAGAGATGTGTCTTGGCTTTCAGAAATCCATGCAATAATAGATCAAGGAGCAAGATTTGGTCCCCTTATAAATCTGGGTTTAATAGTATTAATTGAAACTTTAGGAACCCATTTTAAAATACCTTTAAGAAAAGCAAATGTTCTTGCTCTGCAAGACCTAATAATGTAGCCCTTGTTCATACAATAAAAACAAGTTTTAATTTGTTTAAGAAATTTAACAACTAGTTTTTTGTTTTCAAAAAAACTTGTAAAGGGTTTGTTCTGCTATTTAGGTTAAAGCCCAGACCAGCTTTGCCAAAGAATTTTTTTTGTGATGCAAGAACAATTTAAAAATTGAATTGCCCTCTTGAAAAGTTGTCCATAGTTTTTAAAAGATAGTGAATCTTCTTCTGTAGGGAATCACAATTTTCATAATTGCTTGAATCAACACACTTACAAGAAGAGTTTTTGTAAATGATTTCAAGATTTTTCAAATCAGTTTTTGAATGAGTTAGCTCTTCTCCTTGACTCAATTTTCTAACCAGTTGTTTAAACCTTTTAACCGGCATGTTAGCTTCTTCATTAGTCTATTTAAAGGCATCAAGCAGTTAACTATAATTCTCAAAACTAATAGAAGTATTTGAACTTACACTGCTTGTGTCTGAGTCTTCATTTGGCATTAAGCACAAATTAGCTTTCTCATCATGCTTTGATGATGAACTTGAAGAAGAATCATCATTATCTTGTCAGGCAATATATTCTTTTCTAGCTTTTCCTTTCTTCTCATATTTCCCGTCAACACCTTTTTCTTTGCTTATAGTGTTTGGACATTCATCTTTGATATGTCCTTGTTTGCTCTAACCAAAACAAGTATAATTTGCATAATTAAAATAAGTTGTTTTCTTTAAATTATGCTTGTTTGAAGACTATGCCTTGTCCCTGCTATTCTTTTTTCAAGAACTTACCAAATTTCCTTGTCAGTAGGTTGAGAGTTTTAGTGTCATGCAGTGGCTTGAATCTTTATCTGTCTTTTGTGTTGAAGAAGAGCTTTGATGACTCCAAATCTCTATGGATTGCTTGAAGGTTGTTTTTAGCTTAGTTGGGTGTTTTCTGGGGTAGTTTGAATTTGTTAATTCACTCTTAGTCTGAATCCAAAGTTGGTTTAATTCAAATCTTTTTTAAAAGAGTGTTTCATGAAGCAACAGAAAAACAACCAGTTGTTTTATCATTTCAATCGATTATTTCATACTTAAGGTTTTTTGAAACTGGTTTTGGCATATTTAAATTTGGTTGACTTTGTTGTCAAACCAATTCAATCGGTTATTTCGAAAAAACAACCGACTGTTTTTTTTTAACTATCTTAACATAATTTTGTTAAGTTTGTTAAATTTGCTTTAAATGATTTGAAACTGATTTGGCTTTTATAATAAATGTTTTCAACTACTAATTGGAGTATAAATGTTCTGTTATACGCTCCTAGCATTAAGGTTACAAGATCAGTTTTTAAAATCAAGTTTTCTCCAAGATTGCTTAAGCCTTTGGATATTTCTTTAAGAGTGAAGTAAGACTTGTTGTGTACTTTGATTTGATTTTGTACCAGGTGTGATCAATCCTATTTCTTCTTGATTTGTAATTCTGTAAGTACTGGTGTACAAAGAGTCAAGGGTGTTCTGATCTATGGGGTGTTTGTGGTGTGCCAAAGGAAGTGTGTGTTTTTTAGGGGATCAAGATCACTTCTTTGGTGGTTGTGTGTTTGTAATCTGGTTTTTGATGGGAACTGGATGTAGCTCTTGGTATAATGGTGAACCAGTATAAAATTGCTTCTGTGATTCTTTCTCTCTCTTAACTCTTGTATATATGTTTTTAGTTGTTTTTACACTCTGCTAATAAAACAACCGGTTGAATTTCTGGAATTCAACTAAAATTGTTTTTTTATCTTATGTTCTTTGATTCCTTTGGCTGTGATTCTTCTTTGACTTTCTTCATACTTTCAAAACTTTCGAAAAATGTTTGAAAACAATTCACCCACCCTCTAGTTTAAGGCCCTGAATTTTAACATTTTGTACTACAGGTTTTACAACAATATTTTTCACATATTTTTCTTCATTTTCTTGTTCATTGAGTTGGTTCTCAAGCTCATGCTGCTTGAGCTTTCCAAACAGTGATGTAATGCTTAGGGTAGTCAAGTCCTTTGATTATGAAATGGCAGTAACCTTTGGCTACCAAAGAATTTGAGGATCTTGATATTCAGTTCTTCTCTTTCAAAGAACTTTCCTATACCAATTAGATATTATATTAGTAAATCTCTTCTGCACATTTGAAATTGTTTCTTCCTTCAACATTATGAACAAATCGTATTCTTGGATCAAGACATACTTCCTTGCCCTCTTTACGTCTGTTGTTCCTTCATGTGTCACCTCAATGATGTCCCACATTTCCTTTGCTGAGATACACTGAGAAACCCTGAAAAATTCATCAAAATTCAAACCAGAGGTTATAATGTTCTTGACAATACAATCATATTGAGCATTTTTTTCCTTTAGTCTCGGTGTGAGACCAAGGATTTTCAATAAAAACATTACCTTTTTTCATGCTTAGGAATAAAAGGACCATTTGTAATAGCATCCCAGATTCCTCTATCAATTGATTCTAAAAAAAATTATTCTAACTTTCCAAAATTAATAATTCAATCCACAAAACAATGGTGTTTTGTTTATAGAAGCACCTTCCCCAAAAAGTAATTTTTCAGTATTACTATGTGGACTTTAAGCCTAACTCAATCCTATAAAACCGGCTTATGGGGTTGAGTTAGGCTTAAAGTCCACTTCGTAATATGGTATCAGAGCCATTTCGAGCCTATTCTAGCAAGTGTTTGTTAGGCTTATCAGGCCGCCACTCGCTATCAGGTCGTTATAGGACCACCCATAATATGTTATCACATGCACGAGCTGTCACTCTCGGCGTGGGGGGATATGTTGGATATCCCACATTGACTAGAGATTAGGAAATTTTATAGTATATAAGTGGGTGCAAACCTCACCTCATGAGCCGGTTTTATGGGGTTGAAGTCCACTTTGTAATATGGTATCAAAGCCATTTCGATCCTATCCTACCGAGTGTTTGTTGGGCCTATTGTGTCACCTGCTATCGGGTCGTTATCAGATCACTCATAATATGTTGTCCCACGCATGAGCTGTCACTCTCGGCGTGGAAGGGTGTGTTGGAGATCCCACATCGACTAAATATGAGAACATTTCATTGTATAAACCTCACCCCATGAGCCGATTTTATAGGGTTGAGTTAGGCTTAAAGTCTACTTCGTAATAGTCATTTTCAAAAAGATTTAGGATCGAAACTTGAGTAACTTTCAACTACTTATGCAAATTGTTAGATAATATGGATAAAATAATAGGGGTGAATGGTTTCCACAAGCTTTCCGCAAAGACTAGTGCTAGATCTTTAAATCAATCAATTGATTTACTTGTTCAATTAGTTATTTAACAAATTAAAGTTTTGTAAAAAATATAAACATGTTGTTTTTACAATCAACTGATTATTTTATGCAAAACACTCAGAACAAAATATAAAACAATTTATTAGAGTAAGTGAGAGGGAACTCACAGAGAGAAATTTATATTGGTTGACTCTTAACCAAGAACTACATCTAATCCTCAACACAACACTGAGAATGCACTAAGTAATCAAAATCAGATTACAAAACATCCAAGAGTATTGATCTTAAACCCTTCAAGAATACACAATACTCTCAACAACAACATTGATTTCAGAACACTATCTAAATCAGTTTACAACTCAATATAAAATAAAAGAATGAATTAGAATACATTTCGCCTTTACACAAATGAAGAACAATAGAAGAATAACCCAAAATCCTATTTCACAAAATAGAAATAATCCAAGATATCAAGATTGATTCTAAAAACTCTTTGATCTTCTCTATTGAAAAACGTTTTTAATAAACTCTATTCTTGTTTTTAGAATAATAGGAAACTATCTTTATATTGACTTTAAAAGATGTTTAAAATTGTTTGATCATTTAATGAAATTTTTTTGGTAATAAAAAAAATTAATGAAATTGTTTTGCTGATAAAAAACAATTAATGAAATTGTTTAAAACATTTAAAAAACAATTTGAAGATCATAACCACATTATGTTTAAGCATTTAAAAAACAAGTTGAAAATCATAACACTTTTTCTTGTTTTTTAAATACAACAAATCCAAAGTATTGTTTATTAATTACACATTTATTATTGATTCAAAAACTTAAAATAACTTTTGAATTATCTTTGCACTATTGTACAAAAACCAAAAGAGGACATCCTAAAGAACATCTCAAATAAGTAAGGAAGACATCTCAGTAAAATAGGAAAACATTGTCTAGGGCAGAAAATCGAAAGACGTGAATCATCCCGATCCTTGTAATAACACATTTGGGCAAGAATTGAATTAGCTATCTACTAATGTTGAACTTCCTAGTGACTTAGCATGAATTTATGCATACTTGATTGAGAAAATATTCTCCACTTTTTCTAATGCTAAAAACACGATACCCGTTAAAAGAAAATATAAAAATGTCTTACTAAACGTAAGTAATTTGGTGCAGTTGATTCACACACACAAAAGACTACCATGTAAAGAAATAGGTCTAAACTTCAAAACCTTTTTGGAGTTTTTAAATAACCAGTCACATTTGCCGAAATGTGATAAATTAGAAGTTCGGGCTTATCACTGCCATATTGAAGTTTCTAGCTTTGACATCACTGTGCAGTGTAACTAGTACCAGAAATCCACAAGATTTTCGAAAAGTATGACTAAAATAAAATGGCATCTAATGCTGTACAATTAAACATACTAATATATAAATGACAAAAAACTACAACAAATAAATCCACCAAAATCCTATCAATTTTCTATTTCTATATCTCCTTTGATATCTATATATTAATAAATTACCAAATCAAAAAGTTTGGTCTAATTTTGGGAGTTTATAGATTGTAATATCTCCATAAGCTTCATTTTGCTCCACATCTACACAGCCAGTAGTTTTCAGAACCTGAAACATTAGACAGAAAACAAGGTAAAAATGAAAACAATTTCATATAAAACATTCTCATACTTTGGTTCGTTTTGAGGTCCATGTCATGAATCATGAGTAACGTGGTCTTACATTTATAACCAAAAAATTAAAAAAAAGAAAATAATAAGAAATTACACTGATATATCCAATGAGTTTTGTTGACATAGCTCATAACTCACTATAGACGGTATGATGTGTTTCTTGGAAGGCATGGTGTGGTGTGTAATAAGCATATATATATAAGAAATTTCAGTGTAATATGTTTCAAACAAAGGGGTTATGCAGGAGTAAAAAGAGGAGTATTAGAGAAAATTTGACAAAACTCAGGATATATATGTGTAATTTACTCAAAATAAAATGTTGCAGTCCTAGTTTAATCTAAGAATGGACTGGTATTTCTACCAAAGGTTTTTCCTCTTTGAATATTCAAGCATCGGAAAAAAAGCAATGGCAATATCTTATAGTATCACACATGCACATTGTTAGGAATGGGGACAAGACCGAGAAGAAAGGGGAACGACTTTTACAGGTCAAAAAAGGTAAATTGTAATTAGTTATAACCAGGTAGTAGTTATGTGTTTAGAGTAAAAGGACCTAATAAATAGGTCCTCATGTGTAATTGGGTTCTTTTTAGCTTATGTTTTCCAACTTTGGTGAATCTACTAAACTATTAAGAGAGTGGTCCTTTTGGGGTAATTATGTTTACCCTGTTATGACTGCTGAAGGTGTGTGAAGAAATACAGTTCATTTCAATCACACTGTTCTGTAACAGTGAAAGAGTTTTCAGAGTTAGGATTTCTATTTTTTGTTGTTTTTATATCTAAGGTGCTTTTGTTTGGAACAACCTAAAAGCTGGACTGAGTTTATTCCATGGGCTGAATATTGGTATAATATCATATTTCAAAGGGTGGCTGTTAGGCAAGAAGATAAGGAGAAAGTGTGGAAGGTGTATTATAGAAGGAAATTTAAGAATACTGAATAAAGAGGGTTTCGGGTAGTTTTGTTTGTTACGGTTGGTCTTTAAAAAAAGACCAACCTGTGTGTGTTGTTTTGTTTGTTTCGGGTTGAAGGTCTTTTTGGTATGTGTGTTGTTTTGACAGGAGTAATACTTATGTGAACATAACAATTTGGTTCGACCTGTTGGATCAGAAGGGTGAGGGAGTGAATATGGAATAGAGGATGAGTGTTGTGGATAAATTGACCAACGAACAAGGAAGAGTGATGGTGAAAATAAGAGCAGATATCACGAGTTTGAAGAAAGCATGTTAGACTTGAAGGAAATTAAAGAAATGTTGTGGGACATCAAGAAAGGAGACTATTAAAGGAAAAGAAAGAATAGGGTACATCCCTTGTGTATGTTGAACACATAGGGTTATGTTTATATAGGAAAAGAAACATATGGACTAAGCCCATTACATAAATATGAGATATCTAACAATATCTATAATATCTCATAATATCTCATAATATCAAATAATATCTAATTATATCTAATAATATCTAATAATATCTAATAATATCTAATTATATCTAATAATATCTAATAATATCTAATAATATCTAACACTCCCCTCAAGCTGGTGCATATAGATCATATGTACCCAGCTTGTTACAAATGTAATCAATCCTAGACCCTCGTAAGGGTTTGGTAAAAATATCTGCTAATTGATTATTTGAATTAACAAACTCAGTCTTGATATCTTCCGATATAATCTTTTCTCGAATGAAATGACAATCAATCTTAATATGTTTTGTCCTTTCATGAAAAACTGGATTTGAGCTAATATGAAGAACAGCCTGATTATCACATATAAGTGTCATTTGAGTAACCTCTCCAAATTGCAATTCTTTACGTAACTGTTTAAGCCAAATAAGCTCACAAGTAGCCGAGGCCATAGCTCTATATTCTGCTTCTGCACTAGATCTTGCCACAACACTTTGTTTCTTGCTCTTCCAAGAGATCAAGTTATCACCAA
>Ga0123342_1007540_pt1 | contig 14294 bp, 7 predicted proteins | sample Turbeawhitnodule_FD_89960 | JGI IMG/M metagenome (GOLD analysis project Ga0123342, IMG submission 89960) | Root nodule microbial communities of legume samples collected from Mexico - Turtle bean Mexico white nodule | ecosystem: Host-associated > Plants > Roots > Nodule | place: Mexico: Nepantla...
ACCACACACTAACTATCTACTTTAAGTAAAATAAAAGTGGAATAATTAGAATAAGATAAGGTTGATGTTTCATAAATTATAGTAAATATAGTCTTCCACTATTATTTCAGTTTCATTTACAGTTCTTAATTGAATATAATCGGTAGAGACTACAAAAATAAAGAATGTCAATCTTACTTATTTTTGCACCATATATATTTAACATAATATGACCTGTCAATCTTACTTATTTTTGTTAATAATAATGGATGATGGATAACTATAAAAAATGTAAAGAATTTTTTTCCCCAGTTTTTTTAATATATTATTAAATAGTTTTGTATTTGTTTGACCAATATGTGAAATTTAATAACTTTCAGCCATACAATGTGGACGATTTAGCCGATTCATGACAGACCGTACTCAAACTTTAGCATCTACAAAAGATTATAAGGATAACTATTATTAACCCCATAAATTATTATTGGTATAACATATTTACTTCATATAAACATGTTGTAAGTGAGACATCTGTTATATTATAGAAGAAAAGCTAAAAGTTATAATAATCACATAATAAGTGAATAACATATTTTATCGTGATGATATGCTGTCTTAGTCTTGTACTAAGAAGAAAAGATAAAGTAAGTACAAAATTATAGTGTATTCTCGTAGATGACATTATAAATTATAATGTAGAAATGATTATACACCTTGTCTTGTTAAAATTATTTTGTAAAATTAATTTAAATTTACAATATATTTCGTAATACTTAATAAATGAAAAAAAACCTATCTAATTCTATGCTTGACTACATTCTAACATAAAAAAATACAAAATTAATTAATTTTATTTTTGGCTACATTGTAACGGAGAACAAATAAAATTAACTAATTTTATGTTTTACTATATTGTAACAAAAAAACTAATTTTATGCTTGACATGTCACAAAGAACAAATTTAACATTTAAAACTAAACATTCATACAGTTTCAATGTAGTATAGCATAGGTTCAGATGTTTTGGCTGAAATTATATTCTTTTTTTTTTTTCTTTTCATGAGTAAACATGGGACTCTTCCATAGTATAATAACATGTTTTGGAGTCCATTTTCTGATTCAACACGAAGCAGTCACAACACACTCATCAAAGCAGTTTCTCATCTATTGTTTAGAAAATATGTAAATAAGAAAAAATTGTTAAAAAAAATATCATTTAAAAACTTTAAAATATAAATATTTAAGTAATATTTAAAAATATAAAAAAATATTTTATTAATGATTTCAAAATTGTGAACAAAAGTGTTTGAAATTTGAGATACTAAGAAATATAACATTTTAATGATTGTTAGGTTAGGTATGATGTTCGAAGAAAGTGTGATAATATAGAATAATGATTATGAAAAGAAAAGTCAAATAGAGTAGATAGAAATTTATTCTTCCAACTACATCCATTTCGATACAGTCTTACATGTGACTCCTTGTCATTCTTTTTCTTTTTCTTTTATTTTTCCAACTACATCAATGTTGATACAATCTTACATGTCACTCTCTGTTATTCTTTTTCTGTGTCTCTCATTTTTATTTATTTGTTGCTATGTTCGTCATATAACATCTATTATCCACGTTGTTGTGTAACATATAATATAAAAGTTTAATATAATATCTTAATTCAAGTATTAAAAATGAGGATACATGGAATGGTGAATTAGAGTTTGAGAGTGTTGTATATAATAATACTATTCATGATAAAAGTAAAAAGTAAATGTACTCTTGTCCTTTCTTTTTCTTTGTCACTCACTTATCTTATTCAATTTCTACTACTCTAAGTGCATTTTCTTTTCATTGTCACTCCCCACTCTCTATCATTATTCTCTCTTATCACACTTCCTTCCAACATCATACCTAACCTAATAATCATTCAAATTTTGTATTTCTCACAACCATCTCAAATTCCAACGACTTTCGTTCACAATTTTCAAATCATTAATAAAATAATTTTTTATTCAGTTTTTATATTTTAAAATATTACTTAAATATTTATATTTTAAATTTTATAAATGTTAATTTTTTAATAATTTTTTCTTATTTATATATTTTTCTAAATAATTATAAATTTAGAAGTTAGACAAAACTAGTATGAAAATAAAAGGCGTTAACTTTGATACCAGCACATTATAGAAAGCACAAGAAATAAAGCAGAAGAGATAATAACAATGTGTTTTATATTAGGTGAATGTCAATAACCTAATATTCGGGTTTGTCAAGTTTGAAGGTGTGGTGAATGCATACGAATTTGAGAAGAAGTTATGGTACGGGTGAACATACCTAAATATAGTAGAAATGGCATTTCAAAGGTGGAGTGGAACGTTAAAGATAATTGAGGTGGATGAAGCAACGCTAAAAATAAATGAATTGGAGTATGCAAGGGTTCTTATATTAAATTGCCACTAACAAGGAGGTTAGATGAGTCAACAACATGAGAGTATTAATATTTGTCTATAGTTTTTAAATCATTAATAAAATAACTTTTTATAATTTTAAATATTTATATTTTAAAATAATATATATTATAATATATATTATTTATTAGTAAATATTTTAATTTATATTAAAAAATTGTTTGACATGTAAAAAAATTAAAAAAAAAAACAATTTTAATACTTTTCTTATAAATTGGGATAATAGATTAAAACAAATTTAACTGAAATTAATAGGGAGAATAAATATACTTAACGCTTTATAATTTTGACTAGAAATTAATAGGGAGAATAAAGATACACTTCTTTTATGTGATAAATTCCTTTTTGCGATACAGTCACTCTTACACAGAAGATATATTATAATTAAAACAGTTTTTATTTGTATAACGTTGTATAACTAGTATTTCATCTTTATTTGTTTCTTCTATCTTGATTCGATTTTGAGAAAAAAAAATATCGGATTAAAAAATAAATATAATTTTTTTGGAAGTTTTACTTCTTTCAACTTTAAATTTTACTTTTTTTATAATTTGAAGTTTTTAAAAAAAAATATTTAGATAGAGGAAATAAAATTTACATTTACAATTTTTAATTTTAAGATGACAAGTATAAACCATTTGTATTTCTATCTTTTTTGGGTATTTCCAATTGCCAATAACATATCAACATTCTCATCACACCTATTAAAGTTCATATAGCTAGCTTTAAATAGTTAATATAGGGTCATAAATTCAAACTTATTTATTATTATTGGCACACCTTCTAGTTCAATTTTAATTTTCATTCATTTAATTAATTTAAAGTTAATTATGTAACTATCATTTTTCTTTTTACTAGGTCAATTTCTTTTCTTTAAAATTTATTTAAAACACTTGCATAGGTTTAGTTCATTATAAAATTCATAAGTTATTTTTAAAATATTTCCACCTGAGATTTAATAATAATACTTATTAAATATTAAAAAAAAAATTATATAATCTTAAATTTTTATTTTAGGAGATTACATTAATATTTTATAAAATTATTTAAATTTAAAATATATTTCTTAATACTTAATAAATGTAATTAAATAATATTAAATTAATTTTAATATTTGTACTTTCCATAATAATATCTCTCTGCTTTCATTCTTGTGTCCACCATTTTTTTTATTGTCTTTTTTCATAGTGATAGTTATTCTTTCTATTAGTGATAATCAAAGAAGAAAAAATATATGAAAATAGAAAATGAGAATCTTTGCTTTAATGTTGGGTGGTACATAAATATTAGATGCTATATATCACATGTGTTGTCCCATTTCATGTGTTTGGACATGCATGCACCTTCTTAGTTAAGACCTTATTTTCTCTTCCTTTAAGGAAGAAGCTTTTGCCTTTTCTCTTTTCAAGCTTCGTTCTTTCTTTTTTCTCATTCATATGTGCATTGTTTCTTCTTGTGGTTGCCTATTCTTTTTTGCTTCATGTTTATCAAGATTATTTTTTTTCTTTCAATTTTTCTATTGGTTTTAGTAAGTAGCAGTAATTGAAAACATTAGCAGACGGTGAAGAATAACAAAATAGAGAAAACATTTAAAATACAATACCTAGTGAATATGATATTACAATCCTAAATCATGCGTCATATAGATTTCATATCTACATTTAAACGACTGGGTTTCTCCACTACACTTATAACAAAGACCTATTTTCCTTTTTTCTTACACAAGTTTGATTTGCAAAATAAATGAAGATGTGTGAGGATGAAAAAGAAAAGAAATAATTTTAAAAATATACTATTTTTTATATATGTTTAAACTCATTTTTCTATCTCTTTCCTCATCCTTTATTTCTCATTTTTTTTCCACTTTTTTAATCTTCATCTCATCTCGAAACAGCTATCACTTTCCTTCCAATGATGATCGCCATCTGGATTCTATTTTTTTCTGTGCTCATAAGTATCATTGTAACTATTATAGTGGGAGTTAAGGGAATAAAATATTCTCATCAACAACCCGCAAATGATAGGGTGAAAAAGTTGTCGAGACAACCATCGGATAATTTCAATCATTACTCTGACTATATTATTATAATGATATCAAAATTAATGTATAAAGATATTTCATTTTTAATTTATATAATTAATTTAAATTCTATAAAAATTTTGATATAAAAAAAAAGGAAAAAAAAAAATTATGAAGTATATAAATCTAGTTACCATAAACTCTTTGACAAATTTTCTAGGATCTTTTTGTTTTCTTAACTTGGATCATATATCAAATAGTTTCATTTATATTTAGTTATTTGACATATATATATTTAGTAAAATGTCAACTCTTTATTCTAATTGTTTGTATTTTTACATTTATAAAATTAATTATTTTTAACTTTTGAACAATGTTAAAAAAATATTTTTTATTATTATTTACTTAAAATTTGTGAAGATATGTTATTTATAATTATAAGTTTTAAATATTTTTGAAATATTAACTAGGAATAAATCATTTTTTAATTTAAAATATTTCTTTAACATAATTGTTTACAAAAGTTTAATTACTATCTTATATAAGAAAATCATATATATTTTTATAGACAAATAAAAAACATATGTAACAAGTTTATATGTAGATTTTGGCTAATATATATTTTTCATTAAAATATGTGCTCTTATATTATTTTTTTTTTCCTTAAACTAATACGTGTTAGTAATCTTTATCTCAAACTACAGTAAATTTTAATTTATATAATAAAGTTATATCTTTAATTAATTTTATAAGAATAAAATTAAATAAATGACTAGATATTCTTTTATGAGAATTAAATATTGTCTAATATATCATTTTAATTTATATCATATTAATATTGTTTAATTAAAATGATATTTACATATAGATGGAGTGAATTATAAATATGGAAGAGTTTAATTGATTACACTTGCATGGTATGAAAGAACGTGCCTAACAATATGTTTTTTTGAGTTTGTTAATTCCGTCGTTAAGACACGATGAAACATAAATATTGAATATATCAATATTAGGCTTTTAAAAATTTGGTCACACTCTAACTACAATCTTTTATTTGTTTTTTTCTCTTAAAATCACAATTATCCCTTATTTCATTGTATATTTCATTTGAGATAATGCAATGACTCAAAACATAATCAAATATGTCCTTTATATCCGTGTTATCATTAATAACAACATTTTCCATCTAAAAATTCATTGTTAATCACTATAAGTATAATATTAAAATTTATACAAAAATATTAATATTAATCACTATAACTATAATTTTTGTATGTATTAATTTTAATATTATAGTGATTAATAATAAATTTTCATATGGGAAATGCTGTTATTAATGATAACACAGATATAAAGGCATATTTGATTATGCATTAAGTCATGGCATCATCTCAAATGAAATATTCAATGAAAAATTGTGATTTTAAAAGAAAAAAAAACAAACAAAAGATGGTAGTTGGAGTGTGACCAAGTTTTTAAAAGCCTAATCTGATATTGATATATTCAATATCTATGCTCATTTTGTCTTAACCACTGAATTAACAAAAGAAAACATATTGTTGGGCACGTTCTCACATACCATGTAAGTATAATCAACTAAACTCTCATATTTCTAATCTATATGTAAATATCATTTCAATTAGACATTATTAATATGATATGAATTTAAAATAAAATGATATATTAGACAATATTTAATTCTCATAAAAGAATATCTACTCATTTATTTAATTTTATTGTTATAAAAATAATTAAAGATATAATTTTTTGAATATAAATTAAGACTTACTATGATTTGAGATAAAAATGACTAACACATTAGTTTAACGGAAAAAAATTTAATATTAGAACACGTAAATCAATGAAAAATATATATTAACCAAAACCTATATATAAATTTCTTACATGTATTTCTTATTTCTTATTTCATATTTCTTATTTGTGAGTTTCTTATATAATATAGTAATTGAACTTTTGTAAACAGTTATGTTAAAACAATATTTTAAATTAAAAAGTGATTTATTACTTGTTAATATTTCAAAAAAATTAAAATTTATAATTATAAATAACATATTTTCACAAATTTAAGGTAAATAATAATAAAAAAAATTGTAACATTTGTTAAAAATGTTAGATCAAAAGTTAGCAATAATTAATTTTATAAATGATAAAATTACAAACAAAAAATTACAAACAATAATTAATTAAATATAAATGAATAATTGATATCTGATAGGTTAAGAAAACAAAAAATCCTAAAAAAAAATGTGAAAAAATTTATGGTAATTAGAATTATATACTTCATAACTTTTTTTCTTTTTTTTTATATCAAAGCTTTTATAGGATTTAAATTAATTATATAAATTAAAAATAAAATATCTTTTTACATTAATTTTGATATTATTGTAATAAATTTACAAAATGTGAAACATACTGATATAAAAATATCCGTATTTATAAATACTTTTTATATCAGTTGTTTGCTATTGAACTATAATTAAATTTATAAATTATAAATTATAATTCACTTTCTAAAATTTTCTTGAAAAAAAAAACAGATTTTAAATGATTGTTTACTTTTTTATAAACATATAATATATATTCTATTGATATTATTGATGAATTTAAATTAATGATATGATTGCAATATTTCATCTTAAGTAAATAAGATCCAAAATTGATGAAGGTGTCAGAAATTACTATATTTACCTTAGTTAAAGCCACACTCGGCCTAAACTATTTCCAATGTAAACCAATATACCCAAGCAAAATGAAAAAATGGAGGATGACCCAAAGTTTAAAATGAGGCAAATTGCAAACCATGTTACTTAACCAGTATAGACAAAAAAATATATCAATACAATCCTTTAAACGTCAATCATTCAAATTTTAATATTAATTTTATTTAACTGCCGATGTTCTTTTAATTTTTTTTTTAAAACTAATCTTTGCTAATCATCTTTATCTCAAATTATTGTTAAATTTAATTTACATATATAAATATATCACAAATATTTATCATAATTTATTTAATTTTGTATGTAGTAAATGCTAAAATAATAATAAATTAAGTATTACTATAAAGATGTATTATCGCATTAAGCATTTTCAGTTTAAAAAAACAGTAGAAAAATGTTTTACCTTGTTATTCTCTTAATTTAATATAGTCAGAATAATGAATGAAAATAACCGGTGGTTGTCCCGACAAGTTTTTCATTCTATCATTTGCAAGTTGTTAATGAGAATATTTTATTCCCGTAACTTTCACTATAATAGTTACAATGATATTTATGAGTATAGAAAAAAATAGAATCTAGAAGATGATTGGAAGGAAAGTTATAACTATTTCGAGATAAGATCAAGATTAGAAAAATGGAAAAGAATGAGAAAAGAGATAGAAAAATGAATTTAAATATATACGAAAAATAGTATATTTTAAATTTTATTTTTTTCAACCTCACGCATCTTCATTTATTCTCCAAATCAAATAAGTGTAAGAGAAAAAAAAAATAGGTGTTTGTTATAAGTGTAATGGAGAAGCCCAATTGAAGATATGGAATTTATATGGTGCATAATTTAGGACTGTAATATCATATTCACTAGTTATTGTATTTTAAATGTTTGTTTTATTTCGTTAGCCCTCAACCATCTGCTAATGTTTTCCCTCAACCATCTGCTAATGCTTTCGATTGCTTCTACCCACTAAAACCAACAAAAAACTTGAAAGGAAAAGAAAAAGTAATCTTGATAAACAAGAATCAGAAAGGAATAGGCAACCACAGGAAGAGGCACAGGCAATGCACACATGAATGAAAAAAAAAAGAAAAAAAGAGCGAAGGTTGAATAGAGAAAAAACAAAAGCTTGTTTCTTAAAGGAATAGAAATGATAAGAATAATAAAAAAGACCTTGTGCCAACAACAATGAATATAAAAACCGCAACAATGGAGGCAAAGCTGAAAATGAGAGCTTGTGAGTGAGGAATGGGGATAGAGCTGGTAAGTGAGGAATTAGGCTCTTTAAATAAAAAGGAGATAATGTCATGCAATACAGTGACATGCTTTTTTGGTTGTCCGAAAACCTAACTCACCCCTTTATTAGAAGAAGGTCTTAATTAAGAAGGTTCATGCATGTTCAAACACATGACATATGATATATCGCATCTGATATTTTTTAGATTCTTGTTCCAATATTTTTTGTTATCTACTATTTGTTGTCCTTTCCCTTTTTGTGTTTTTTTACAAGTCTATATAAATAGGCTTTTTCCTTTTTAGTATTTCGGTGAATAAAAAAGTCACTTTTCATTGAATGTATTATTCTCTCTTCTTCTTTTGTGTACCCAACATTAAAGCAAAGATTATTATTTTCCATTTTCATATATTTTTCCTTCTTTGATTATCACTATTCTTTGATTATCACTAATAGAAAGAATAATTATCACTATGAAAAAGGACAATAAAAAGAATGGTGGACACAAAAATGAAAGCATAGATATTTGTAAGATCAAGAAAAGCTAAATTGTTGTAAAAAAAAAATAAAAAAAAATGGAAAGTACAAACATGAAAACTAATTTAATATTATTTAATTACATTTATTAAGTATTAAGAAATATATTTTATATTTAAATTAAATTTACAAAATATTAATGTAATCTGCTAAAATAAAAATATGATTATATTTTTTTTTAATATTTAGTAAGTATTATTATTAAATCTCATGTGTAAATATTTTTAAAAATAACTTCTGAATTTTATAATGAACTAAACTTATGCCAATGTTTCAAATAAATTTTAAAGAAAAGAAATTGACCCAGTAAAAAGACAAATAGACAAATGATAGTTACATAATTAACTCTAAATTAATTGAATGAATGAAAATTAGAATTGAACTAGAAGGTGTGTCAATAATAATAAATAAGTTTGAATTTATAACCCTACATCAACTATTTAAAACTACCACTAGATCAATTTTAATACATCTTTCATTTTATTATATAAATAAAGTTTTGAAAAGCAATAAAAAAATCTTTCTCTCTAAACCCTAAACTATAAACCCTCCAAAGATTGTGTGATAAAAGACTAGAGATAAAAATAAAAAATTATAATAATAAATAATAAAGTTATGTATGAAAATGAGAATGGAAAGCTCACGTGTATATTACTTACAAAATATATTAAAGATGCATGTAGGTTTAATTGAGAAATATTGAAATAATACAGTAGAATTATGGATGTTTTTATTTATTTTTATCTGATTTGTAACTTTAATATGAATAAACAATAGCTTTATAAAAAAGATATTTGATTACCTAACAATACCAAAAAAATTTAACACATATATATAACTGTTTAATAAGACAATAAAATTAAGAATTAAATTTGTCAATATTCTTTTAAGTCCACAACCAAAATAAATTTGAAACGTATGAATATTATACTTTTAAGTGTTAAATTTGTCCTTTCAGTAACATATTAAACATAATATTAGTTTTTTTTTGTTACAACGTATAGTGAATCATAAAATTAATTAGTTTTATTTTTTCTCCATTACAATACAGTTAAATATAAAATTAGTTAATTTTGTTTTTTTCTCTTAGTATGTAGTCAACCACAAAATTAGGTAGTTTTTTTTGTTTTTTTTCCTTTACTAATATTTTATTTTAAGAAAAAACATTATTACTTTATTGCTAGGTGGTATTCTCTTTATCTTTATGTTTGTAAAATGAAGAAAAACATGACAAAAGGTGAAACATTAGTCCTAGTTCCACCCTTACCATGTTTTTCACATTTAAAAATAAAATATGAGCATTATTTTTCACATTTAAAAATAAAATATGAGCATTAAAAAATAAAGATAATGACAACAATGAATCGCCTAAAGCAATAATGCTTTTTCTTAGAAAAAATATATATTAGTAACTGAAAAAGAATAAAAAAAGACAGAAAAAAGTTCATTTGCTTAGAAAGATCTTTGGGAGACTAATAATGCAATATGAAAAGATAAGAATAAGGTTTGTTACCGTAACTGATTCAATACCAATAATGCAATATGAAAGAGATAAAAATAAAGTTTGTTACCGTAATTGGTTCAATACCAATAATGGCATGCAAATTTTGTTGAACTTGAACTTCAATTTTTGCCTTACTTGCATGGGATCCATGGAAACACCAATCTGAATAGAAGTGACAAAGAAATGGAAATACATAAACAAGGTGTAGACATAACCATACATAACACTTCAATATCTCTCTTAAATAACTTTATTATGCACCTCTTTATGCTAATTTCAATTATATATAAACTTGTAATACATTTTAATTACGTTCCATTTCAAATATGTAATCATGGCATTTATTAAAATAACAATAATTATAATATAATAATAATAATAATAATAATAATAATAATAATAATAGTTTCTACTCTATAAATAATATGTTTTATTGTCTATTAGTTGTAAAATTAATAACAATAGTTTTTAAGCTAACTAAGTATATTAACGTGAAAACAAGTTAAATAGCCAGTTCTTAGGCAAATAATATATCCTTCAAACTTTCAACTTTACTAGTTTTGTAAAATAATAACATGTCAATATTTTTTTTTTCTACTACTTATACGTAATATAAAAAATCATTATCAGGAGAGTTACAATGACTGTAACACTATTAACATCAATAGTTTCAACGAAAACAAAAAAAAAAAAAAAACACTAAATGATTAAAAATGTTAATTTAGTGTCTCATTATAAATGAACATTAAAACGTTACTATATTAAAGTTACATTACAAAGTAACGCTACTAGCATCATTTAATATGACACAAATCTAACACACACAAAAATTAGTGTCGATTAAATCGATATAAAACAAAGTAATTTTTTTCTTCTATTTCTCTTCCTAGTGTCCATCTATATTGAATAACTAATATATAATTTTAATAAATATTTTATCAAATTCATACGTTTCAAATTTATTTATTATTTAACATATTAAATATTTTATATTTTTAATAAATTTAAAATAAAATTAATTAATTTATGTTCTTCAGTATTTTAAAGAAGATTGAAACTATAATTTTTATTTTCAGTTAAGTATCTTTATAAAGGGTTAAGTATTTTTATTCTCCCTATTAATTTCAGTTAAATTTATTTTCATCTCCTATTCTAATTTATAAGAAAAATATTAAATAGATATTTGTTAAATTTTTTACATGTCAAACAATTTTTTAATATAAATTAAAATATTTACTAATAAATGATATATATTATTTATTCGGTATTCCTATCACTTGATTCTTTAGTGTTAGGTAATATACTTTATATTGAAAATAATTTTTAGTGTTAAATTAATTATTTTTATATTTTTTATTAATATTTTTATAATATAATTATAATTATTATTAATATAAGTATCAATTTTATGTTTGGTAATGGTAGCAAAGATTCATTCGTAGGTTTGATTTCTAAATTAAAAATAAAAATAAAAATTATAGTTTCAATCTTTAAATACTGAAGAACATAATTTAATTAATTTTATTTTAAATTTATTAAAATTATAAAATATTTAATATGTTAAATACTAAATAAATTTGAAACGTATGAATATTATAGTTTTAAGTGTTAAATTTGTCATTTCAGTAACATATCAAATATAAAATTAGTTTTTTTTTGTTACAATGTAGTGAAACATAAAATTAGTTAGTTTTATTTTTTCTCCATTACAATGCAATCAAATATAAAATTAGTTAATTTTGTTTTTTATCTAGTCAAGCACAAAATTAGGTAGTTTTGTTTTTTCCTTCACTAATATTTTATTTTAAGAAAAAACATTATTACTTTATTGCTAGGTGGTATTATATTTATCTTTCCATGTCCGCTTTATGTTTATAAAATGAAGAAAAACATGACAAAAGGTATAACACTGTCACTAAAACATTAGTCCTAAAGCAAAATATGAGCATTAAAAAACAAAGATAATGACAACAATGAATCCCCTAAAGCAATAATGTTTTTTCTTAAAAAAATATATATTAGCAACTGAAAAAGAAAAAAAAAAACTACCTAACTTGACGTTTATGCTATACTACATTGTAATGGACAAAAATCAAAACTACCTAATTTTATGGGATAAAAAACAAAATTACCCAAAATCTATCACTTAAAAATTATAATATTCATACAGTTTCAAATTTATTTATTTATTATTTAACATATTAAATATCTTATAGTTTTAATAAATTTTAAATAAAATTAACTAAATTATACTTTAGTATTTAAGGATTGAAACTATAATTTTTTATTTTATTTTAAATTTAGAAATTTAACACTTAAAATTATATTATTATATTATAATATTTATACGATTTTAATTTATTTATTATTTAACATATAATATGTTTAGTAATAATATTCCTATTAAGATTCATTCTAGTTTTGATTTATAAATTTAAAACAAAAATAAAAATTATAGTTTCAATCTTTAAATACTAAAAAACATAAATTAAGAAATTAAAAAGTAAAACAAATTCTCTAAGAGCAAACTAATAATTTCCTTAAAATAAAAAAATAATTTAAGTTAGGAATTATTTTGTACCTTCTAAATAATGCAATATAGTTTCCTGAAGGGCATCCTTTACAGCTTCATCATTCTATGCTTGGCGAGACAATCTGGAATTCACAACATTACATTATAAGTTAACAATTTATAACTTTGTCAGTCATAATAAAACAAAAAGAAATTATGGTGTTAATTTTTATATTGTCAATCATAATAAAACAAAAAGAAATTATGATGTTAATTTTTATATTGTCAATCATAATAAAACAAAATACTCATGCATTAAACTTCTTCCAGAAGTATTGAGATGCTTCGGAATGATGGAAAAATAGCAAATCAATATATATAGTAGTAAAACTAACAGAATTCATAACAGATTAAAAAATAATGAGATATAAAACAAGAAACAAAAGAGAACATACCTGATGATCCACTAAACCGAGAAGACCCACATATGGTGGAACAACAAGATCTTTTTAAGAGAACACATCATCTGCAACATGGATAGTGGAAGATCTTAACCCAAAAAATATTTTACCCAAATCAAAAGCCAGTAAGTTCTTCGCCAGGTTTATCTTCTGCAAATTTACCTTATTAGCCCCAAACAGCACCGATGCATCTCCTTCCAGCATGTTCTGAGACAAGTCCACGATCGCCAGTTCCAACTTAGCCAGCGTCGCCGGAATATTGCCGGTGAGACGGTTGCGGGAGAGTGTCAGCACCGTGAAATGCTTCGGAAGGAGCCGAAGGACCCCGGGATGGTGCCGGAGATGCGGTTGCCGTCGAGGGAGATTCCGAGGAGGTTGGGGAGAGAAGAGAGGGAGGGAGGGATTGTGCCGGTGATTGGGAGAAGAAATTGGGTATCTGGCCAGAGACGTTGGTGTGGGTGATGTAGAGAAAACGGAGTTTGGTGAGTTTGGCGATGGAGGGGGGAATAGGACCGACGAGGTTTTTGATGCGAGAAATGTAGAGAGGTTTGGTAAGGCTAAGGTCGTTGAGGTCGAGGGTGTTGACGCGGTATGTTTTGGTGTCGATGTCGCATGAGACACCTTCCCATTCCGGTTTGCAGCAGTCGGTGTTTGGGAGCGTGCCATGCTCTTAGGGATTTCGATTCTGTGTCATTTGATCAGTGAAAAGTCGATGGGTTGGGACATATATGAGGGAAGAGAGATAGAGAGAAAATATCTTCCAGAACAACACAAGATTGAAAGTTTAAATCATTCTCCTTGAATCACGGGTAGAGGTCATATGGTCCTACAAGCATGAATTGTAGTGTTGAAT
>Ga0123342_1007541_pt1 | contig 14293 bp, 13 predicted proteins | sample Turbeawhitnodule_FD_89960 | JGI IMG/M metagenome (GOLD analysis project Ga0123342, IMG submission 89960) | Root nodule microbial communities of legume samples collected from Mexico - Turtle bean Mexico white nodule | ecosystem: Host-associated > Plants > Roots > Nodule | place: Mexico: Nepantla...
CTTCAAGATGATGAAGCTGTTAGTGGTCTTGAGCTGTTGGATGATTCTGGTTTATTTAAGGCAGTGCCTCCCAAATCAGGGTCATTCCTTTGCATTATTGGAGATGTTGGACAAGTAAGCATATATTAACAAGTTAATCTTGTTGTTTCTTTAATCATAAACTTTTGTGTGATTTCATTATTTAGAGATAAAAAATAATTAGTTGTTATATTGATTAAATTAAATATTATTTTAAAAATTAAAAATTATTATTATCTAAATTAGTTTCTATTACTGATAAATAATTTTTATATTGGTATCTAATTAGCTACCAAGATTTTAACTATCAATTATTTAGATTCTAAAGTTGGTAGCTAAAACCTTGAAAACTAATTAGATATCAATTTAAAAACTATTTATCAATAATGGAAACTAATTTAGACACCAATAATTTTTTAGTATCTAATATAATATCTAATATAATAATTAATCATTTTTCGTATTTAGGATTGGTTTCTATTTAATGATATTTTTTTGTAGTGTATATGAATACTCTTTAACATAAATATATCTTTTTATCAGGTTTGGAGCAATGGAAAATTTTGGAATGTTAGGCATCATGTGATATGCAAAGAAATAGGAACTCGTTATTCATTTGGTGCATTTATGTTAGCACCAAGGGATGGTAATGTTGAGGCCCCAACAACGTTGGTGGAACTTGACAATGGTCGATGTTATCGACCATTTAAGTATGAAGATTTAAGAGAGTTCAGAATCACCACCGGAAAGAGAAAAGGTGAAGTTCTTGATCAATATCGCATTGCTTAATGATTTGTGTGTAGTGAGAGGACTTTACAATGAGAAATAAAATTAGCAATAACATGGATGTTGCATGTATTTTGAATATATATATATATATATAGTTTGTTTGTCCGAGTCTTTGTTTTTTCTAATGAGTTGTGTTGTTTGCAAATTTGCAAAAACTTGCACAATTCTTAAAGTGTCGTGTTTTGATGTGAATTCTATCATTGTGGTTTTTGTTGTACTTCCCTTGAGTTGTGTTACTATTGAACTTGTTCAAATTGAGGAGGTTTACATATGTGGCAATGAAATAGAGTTTTGGTCATTAATATTATGGTTTCTCTTTATCAACAAAGAATGAAATCAATTAATTGGAGCTTTTAAGGGATGCTATAATCCATATACAAAATTAAAAAAAAAGTCTAACAACATCAATCTTTACAACAAATCAACCTTGGTTCATACCTAAAAACTCAGACAGTAAAGTAGTTTGCAAAGTTTGATACACCTGAACAATTGTTTTTCCTTCCCAATTCCCTCCCATGATTCCAAAATCACTGACTTAACATGAGTTGAACATATATCCAACTTTGAGATGGCCTAAAATCGTAATGTTGCAGCTCCCATATTCAGTGCAGACTTATCCTAAATTGACCAGATTTTGGTTCTTGTGGGTTGTTGTCCTGAGAATGTTGAAAAATCTCTTTATTGATGCAATTGAATGACATAAGTGGTATGTTGCGGATCAAGGTACTTCAGATCTGGAAGGCTTCAAGATAGAGGTACTTTAGATCTCCATAAAGGAAGATGAGATGCGTCATGAGGTAAAGAGCATATGACCAATTGAACGAAAATTGGTCATCCTTAAGGATGCAAAGATAATTTACTGCTTCCCTTATTTCTCATCCCAACAACTCCCTGCACAAGCCCACACACAACCTTTCCCACCAAAGGGCAACCACTTAAGTGTAGGCAATGCAAACACCAGACAATGCAAAACACCTGACTCAGAGGATAACAACAAACATAGAAAAATTCCAAATAGGGATAAGAAGACACACATAGAAGCTACCATACAAAAAAAAATTATATGATAGATTTAAGACACTATACTAGACACAAGATCCAATCAGAGTATGAAAACGAAAAAGAAGTCGTGGTTGATATCAATTAGGCAGAAAATGCTTTCTTCAATCTATGATATGGATGACTACGAAAAACAAAGAACTTTATCTGCCTAGTGTAATGGTCTTTTTCCCATGCTTGAATTGGGTATAACTAGTGTTTTCTTCACATATAAGACTCATAATGACCATTCACACTATAACTGCTTAAGTTACCATATGTTGCAAAATCATTTATTGTGCAAAATAACATTACAAGCAAAGCGAAATTATCTTTGTAGTATGCATCAAGACATCCACTCTTGTTTCCCAAAAACATCTTCAAATCATCAATAGAGAGTCAGAGATACACATAAATTTCATTTACGGGTTGTTTGGGTCTTGAAATCATCACAAACAACATAATGTATTTTCTCTTCACGCACAATCAATAAGGCAAGTTATAAATCACCAACAAAATTGGTCATGAATTGTGTTTACTACTTAAGTTACCTAAGGATCGTACCATTTATAGTCAGTCCAAGTATCAAGTTTCTTGATTATGCACCAAATTCTATAAATGCTTCACCAATCCTATTCCATTGTGGAGAATTCATGATTTTTTATCGAAAGTGCACCGTGTTGTCAGAAGTAATAATTTGTTCCTAAGGACGGATATCAAACTCACAAGGAACAATTGAATAATCAAGTAAAAGATTCACTAAATAGAAAACATAATAATAAAGTTGTTGGAATTTGTTGTAATTTCAATGATTAATAAGAAAAAAAATCAAAGAGTTTGTTGCTTCAATTGAGAAAAATAGGGATTGTGGTTCATCTTGCTCACTCTTTTGTATTTTGAGTAGCATGACAATATTGTGTCCTTTGATTGATATTGATGCCCATATAAAAATTATTTATACCGATTTCTCGCATATAAAATTATTAAGATGTCCCCTAAATATCGATTTCTCACATATTTATAAAAACTTCTTATCAGTAAGATCAGACGTTGATGACAATTAACATTTCAAATTTATTCATAGCACTCAAATATGTTAAACATTACCATTTGGGTCAAAAACTTAGAAGTACTTTTCAGTCAAATCTAAATTTCGAGATCATGGTAAACCAAACATTACAAATAAAACAACAATATCAATCATCAATCAAGAACAAAATATTATGTTTAGATATCACCTCAATACATAAGAGTTTGAACATATTACTCCCAATACCACATAGTAGAAATAGCTACACATGATGGTTGTTACAAGCAGGGAGAGCAAGAAAAGAAGATTCTGGATGTTTTTCCTTGACGGTTGCCTCCTCTAGGGTTTTTAACACCTTTTATCCTCCCAATTGGATTACAATTCACTAATCAAGTCTTCTATTTAACCTAATTGGCTTGAGCTAAGTGACTTCTCGTTTGGGTGTTATTGGTCTCGCCTGGGCAAGTTACACGAAAAAAGGGCCTAACGTCACTGGAGTCATCTCGCCTGGGCAAGATCCTCTAGGGGCATTTGGCTTAGGCATTCTTTGGTGAGTGTTGGTGCGTTCCAACTTCCCCTTTTTGGCTTTGTATATTCTCCTTTTGTCCAATCATCCATTCTTCCCCAGAATTATGAAATTAACGCAAATTTAGGAATAAATCGTTTTTATTCAAATTAAAATCACAAAATATGTAAAAATGTATAAACTCATAAATTAGGGGTTATTTTATGTTTGTTTTATCAATTAATATTCATAAGTGCTTGTATTTTAATATGCAATATTACTGAAAACTAGCACTTATCAAGAATTAGCTAGATGTCGAACAATTTTCTCACATTTTTTACCATTTGCATTTCATGTTAGGGTTTTTGTATCCTCTTTAATGACAAGTAAACTTTTAAACCTATGAGTTATTGGCAAGTACCATAACATCTTAGTAGACCCTATATGTTTCTTCTCACCAATACTTACATCAAATTTCTTTCTAAACCGTGATAACCTACAAGCTGGACACACTCTCAATGCAACAAACTCGTTGTTGTACAATACACAATCATTAGGGCATGATTATATATTATTGTACTTCAAACCCATTGAACATAGTATCTTCTTCACCTCATAGTTACAATTAGGTAACATGTTATCTTCTATAAGTATTTCCTTTAAGAACTCCAAATATTATATGAAACTTCTACCAGTCCATCTATTTCTTGTTTTTAAAGTGAAAAATCTTAAGTTGCTAACAATTTTGTAATGTTATGACATTCTGCGTATAATTGTTGCTCCAAATCAGACTTCAAATAATCATACACACGTGCTTTTCCAAAATTTTCTTCACCAACATCATATATCATCTTCTCTAAATGATCGTTCATCCCTTCTTCAAAATTTTCTATTGTTACTATCATAATCCTCTTTATCTTCAATGTCATGAACGTCGACCCTCGACTTTGGGTTCTTTGGAGCAACCATTTCATCAAAGGCCACCATTTGACCTTCAACTACGTCCTTGTTGACATCGAAGTCACCATTAAAAAGTGGCACGTTGTACAATAAGTGCGCTTCTCGGATGGCTTGATTGAAGCTCTCACTGCACATACCAAGACATTGTTTTGGAACTTTTCAAACTCAGCTTCAACTTATGCCTTCTCGATCTCTAAGGCCGCATTCTTAGCCTTCAACTCCTCCACCTTACCCCCCAGCCATCTCTCCACCTCAGCAACCAGTTCTCCAACTCAACAACTCGATTTTTCTCTCTTTCCTCGAGCTGAGCACACCTCATGTTGCTCAGTTCTAGCTCGGCATCGACCTTAGCCATTCTAGACTCAAAAGACGACATCGCTTCCAATGTCGAATTTAGAGAACTTGAAGCCTCGACCAGCTCATGCTCGAGTTGGGAGATATCTTTAGCGGTCTGTTGATCAACTTCATTAGCAGCAAGTTTGGTTAACACTAACACGCGAGCCTGCATTTCGACCACAGTCGATAGGAGGTCCCATCGAGGAGTTTCTTCAGCATGTTCTCCTTGGTTGGTGTCAAACCGACTTGCACTCCACTGGAGAAGTGAAAATCTCCCCCAAGTATTGGAAGGGGATCAAACATTATACCTAGCCGAATAGGAGAAGGTTGGGGAGGACACCTTGGGGTGTCATGAGGTGACCGATCATTAGTAGCTGTCATCTTTTTTTTTTTACTTCCTTCTCTAGAGTGTCAACCGTCTCGAGACTTCCAAGTCTTCGGTGCTCGAGGACGAATGAGGCCATTATTTGAATCAAGTAGGGGTCTTGGTTGAATAAAAAGGAAATTTGGACCAACCTTTTTTATCAAAGAAGTACTTCATACCCTCCTATGAATATCTTAAAAAAAATTCCTTTGAAATTTTTGTATGAGGTGGTATAAGGAGCAAAGAGAATGTTCCTCGGGTGACTGATGAGTGATAGCCAACTCACAGGGTCGGTTAGGAGAGAAGTATAATAATGAAGGAAGGTTTTGGGGGAAGAACGGAGATGACACATATTACAAACAAGCCGAAAGGCCTGAAGGGAAGCCCAAGAGTTGGGGTGAAGCTGAGAATGAGCAACTTTAAGCGCCTGAAGGACACCCATGATAAACTTGTCAAAAGGAAAAAACTATGTGAAGATCAGAGAAGAGCATGAATAGGCGAAGAAAAAGGGAGGTTCAGAGGGAGCCTGACCGATATAGACAATATCGACCATATGACACGAGTCAATAACAAGGATGCCATCAGAAGCATCAGGTTTCAAGAGACACACTTTGTCCACGAAAGAAGTGATGGAAGAGGAATCTCTAAACAGAGAAAATTACCAGTGACCTTGGGATCAACCCAGTCAAATCCCAAACGATGGGATGACTCCCCAGCAAGGGTTGATCGGTCGACAACAATGTTCGAATCATTAGCCCTGATTGGGTTAACGCTAGAGGGCACGACCTTTTCATGTTGAGTAACGGGGGCGCAAAACTTAAAGCGCCCTGACCGACAAGGGTTCGGTCAAGGATGAACCAAAAGAAGAAGATAGAGATGAAGTTGATGTAGAATAGTCAGAGGAAGACATGACTAACCTCTCAGAATGAAGGGAAAACATCTCACCAGATTGTAGGGGGTTTCAGAAGTTGGAGCAAAGCAAGTAATGGACGAGTGGTGGGGAACCACTACTTATAGGCACTGGAAAGGGGCAATAGTAAACGTCTCTTTGATCACAACTGTTAGATCTTGTTTGATCCAACGGTCATCATTGCTTGGCGCCAAAAACTCTAAGTAGTTATGACGCATGTTCTGTCAAGAATTTGGTGTCGTTGACGTCACATCCAGCATCGGTAAGCACAACGATCACATTTAGACTCTTTAGGTTGAAACCTCTCGAGCCTAAGGGACAAGTGTACCGGTCGGTACCAGATACCTGAGGTTTCCGTACCCGGTTTGTGTCGACCGACATATCCAAATCCATTAAGCTCAACAGAAGATTAGCTAGCCTAAACAGTTGTCAAGCATTAGGTAATGTGTTCTTAATTATGATCCAAACACTAATCCGACCCAATAATAATCGACTCATGATAATCATATAAATAGTCACAAGTTTTGAGAAAAAGATATGTCATTATTGCATATTAATTACACCAAACACCGAGTACTTACTTGATCGTCGGAACACCTTTTCCAAGTGTCATCCCGACTGAGAGCATACAAAGGAGGGAGACTAGTAGAAGAGGAATAGCGAGAATGATTCAAGGAGAAGCATAATTGTCAAGTGAAGTGAAGAAGGGAAGAAGGTGACTGATCGAAAGAGGTAATAGTTCTCTCAGTCCCTTTCTACACGAAAACGCTTAGAAATTTTTTGCATATTATAAATTGACAAGATAGAAAAAAAGAATTGATCATCAAAATTATAAAAATAATCTTTATTAATATCACTCTAAATTATTATGGTTATCATAAAAAAAAATCTTTCTCAATATTAAATGAAATTTGTGTAAAATGTAATATCAAGTAACATTGACTAGAAAACATACATAATTCATCATTTGGTATTTTTGAATTATTAAATATTATTTCATATTTAAGTAACTTTTTATATTTAATGACAATTAAAATACTTTATTTAAATAAATAAAAAATCGATAAAATTAAATGATCTTATATGAATAAAACATTAAAAAAAATAAGACAATTTAAAATAAGAGTAATTTAACTTAAATACATTTAAATATTATAAATATTATTTTTTTGTTCAAAACACACTAATAACGTATTCATGCAAAATGTCGTTGTTTTATACTTTCTTAAATAAGATAATTTCTCTTGATAAATCAATTTGCTCGTGCATCAAAGTGATACTCTTGTTGGATTCTGATCGGATCAATTTCGATTTTACAAAATTAATCTTATAAAAAGATTTTAGACCCACAAACTATGCAACGTGTTCAAAGAATACAACTAAAATAGAAGAAAAGAAGATGCCACATGTGAAGAATGAGAATTTTAAAACAAAATTAATGTTTTATTTTAATCTCTATGTGTGTGCTGTAACCTTGATGAAACATATTCTGTTTTATTTAAACTTAAATGTGAAGATGATGCCAATATGATACACCATGATACTTCACGTGCTTCATCATAATAAGGTTATTAATTATCCATTCACTTTTAAAATAAAAAATAAAATATAATCCATTTTTTTATTTCAAATTTACATTTAAAAAAAATTATTAACTACAATTCAATCTTAAGAATAACAAATAATTATATTATTTTAGAAACTAAACATTATTAATATTTAAAATAATTTTTATAATAAACAAAATTTGTAAATTAATATTTAATTAATTACAAATTTTTTAATTATTAATTAATTTATATTTTAAAATTGATAATTAAAATTTTGATAATTAATTAAATATCAATTTATAAATTTTGTTAATAATAAAAATTATTTTAAAAACTAATAGTCCTTTTAATTTTTAAAATAATATCCAATTAGTTAATATAATAATTTTTTTTAAATAAATTATTTATTTTTATAATATTAAACGTAAATAACAATAAAAATTTAGTGTTATATCAGTTAGTCTAAGAAAGATAAAATCATGAAATAGAAATCAATTTTAGAGACAAAAAATAATTAGTTGTTATAGTGACTATTGACTAAATTAGAGACCATTTTATAAATTAAAAAACTTTTGGTTTTTAAACTAATTTCTATTACTGTTAAATGGTTTCTAAATTGATATGTAATTAGCTACCAAGGTTTTTGCTACCAAATTTAGAATATAAATAGTTGGTAGTTAAAACATTGGTAGCTAATTAGACACCAATTTAGAAATCATTTAACAATATATAAACTAATTTAGAAATCAAAATTTTTTAGTCTCTAAAATTTATTTTTATTTCATGATTTTCTTGTAGTGTAAAGACAAAATTATCTTAGTCATGGAAACTAAATTATACCAACTAAACAAAGTTTGGTAAAATGATAATTAAGTTTACGTAAAAGTTTGTGTTATGTCTTTTTTTTGTGAAAAGATGTCACGATGATTTCGCACCAATGAGCGATGAACACTTCATATAAGAAAGTCAAGACACCACTTCCAACCCAAAACCTTAAGACAATGGGTATGTGGATCTTCTTTCTTATACACTACTCTTCAGGCTCATTCCTACTCAATGTGGGATCAAACTCATACTTGGAGTCCTAACAACTTGATTGGTTGACTTCGAAAACTATGTAAGAACACATAAAAACAGATACATCTTTTTAACATTAAAAATAATAATTATTTAACATAGATAGTATTCGGGAGTTAGTTGATATACTTAATTGATATTTTATATTTATTTTAATATTGTATTGATATTTAATTTTGTCTTCATATAATCATTGAATGAACCTTAGTTTCTTGTTTGAGATTTAGTATAAATGATTCAATATTAATCATTTGTATTGAAATTTGAATTGTTAGTGGAAACTAGACATGAAACATTACATGTATGTGATACATGTGGAAAAAAATAATTATGATAATGTAATACGGATATTGTTCAATTTCAAAAAGGAAAGACCAAAGTTAGAATTAAAACATGAAAAAATTTAGTTAAGATGGATATATGTTATGAGTTACAAAGCAATTTGTTGGAAGAAGCACCACTTTTCCTTTACTTGTCATAAACAATATTTTCTAACCTCGTCATTATTCTCTTAACCATCTTTAACCTTATAACATGACAATCTACACTTGGTACATCTTCTTAACTCTTCAAACTCGTTTCTACATAAAATGCAATCATTAGGACATGAATGTATCTTTTATATTTCATATCCATCGAATAAATTATTTTCTTTCCCTCATAATTTTAAATAGATAGTGTATTCCCTTTTGAAAGCATTTCCTTCAACAACTAAAGCAATTATGTGAAGCTTTTATCCATCCATCCATCCATTCATTTCCTTCAAATTTATCAACCTTAACCCTACTGATAATTGTGTGAAGTTATTTGAACTGGGATATAATGAAGTCTCTACATCAATAGACATATTTTTATACATCTCTTCAACAAAGAATTTTGCTCCAACATCACAGATCATGTCATCTAATCTGTCATCCATTGTTGAATTAACAAACTCCTCAATAATGAAATGATTCTCTATGAATAAATCCTAAATTAGCCAACTTATAAGCATACGCATTCCCTTAACGAAAAATATGAGTAACCTTAAACTTGATTTTCCCATAGTAATTAAGAACAATATTCCATCGATTCCGAAGCATCCAAAGAACATTTGTCCTAGTAGTAAACGCAACACAAACCAAAGCAGATTCAATTTCCAACCAGACATTAGTAAGCTCCATCTTTTGAGCTTCCTTCATAGCATGTATAATTTCATAAAACTCAGCAACTAGAGCAATCTGAACTTCAAGGAATGCAGAGAAGGCTCCAATAAATTCTCCCATACTCCCACAGAAAATACTCCACAAGTAGCAAGACCAGGATATCCCCTAACAGCCCCATCAGTATTAATTTTAACCGAGTCTAGTGAAGGAAACTCTCATATCACAGGAAGAGGACAAAGAACTTTACCAGTACAAGTATTAATACCAAATAACTTGATCACGTTGAAATCCAACATATCATTTTTCTTAGAAGCTTTAGACGAGTTACCCACCAGACAAGTTAAATCTTTAATAACCAAAATAGCCCGAGAAATAGAACAAATAGAAAAAATTATCATAGCAAGCTTATTCAATTTAACCAAAGGACTACCATCACTCTTAATAAAAGAAAGAAGATCATCCTTATTAGAGAAATGAGAAGTAGGAAATATCTCCTGAACCCAAATCCAAATACCCAAAGCACTAGAGCATCCAAAAAATAAATGTGAAATAGATTCCTCGTGCTTTTCACAAAGCGTACACATGGAACAAATATGAAAACCTTTATTCTGAATATGTTGATCCGTAGGAAGCTACCCATGAAAAAATTTCCAAAGTGCAAGAGATTTGGAAGGCAAAATAAATGAAGACCAAATTAATTTACCCCAACCACAGGGAACTTCTAGTTCTAAGAAGAAAGTCCTAGCCGATTTAAGAGTGAAATGACCAAACTCATCTATAATTCAATTAGGAATATCATGTTCCACCTTGACCATGATATGACTAAAAGGATGAGGCATCTACTGTAAAGATAATGGAATATTCCAATCACAACCTGTCCAAAACTGAGAAACTGTATCCGGAATGCTAGAACCATCAAATATCCCTACAATATGTGCTAAAGAAATAGTAGAACACCATTTATCATTTCAGAAATTAATATTAAGTTGATTTTTTTTTGAATAAGTGGATTATTAAATCTATTTCTTAAAATTTACAAACCTTAAGAAATCATTCATTAACTACTATATATTAGTGTATAACTAACTCCTTCACTCAGAGAATCATATCGAAGGCAAAGGGTGAAGAAGAAGGTGAAAGAGAAAGAGATGGAAGCTAGTGTTCCTGTGGTGGATTTTGAGGGAAAGGAGTTGAAGAAGCTAAGAGAAGCATTTGAGAAATGTGGTTGTTTCAGGATCATCAACCACCCCATTCCAAAAACTATGATGAGTGAAATGAAATCAGTGGTGAAATACGTGCATGATCTTCCTTTGGAGATCTTCCAACAACTCTTCTCTATGAGGGCATGGGGATATATGACATGAATGAATCACCACAGGCACTTGAAGATTTCTTCTCCCAATTGGATTTGCCAACCTATCACAGGTTCATTTCTTCTACCACTCTCTCTTTCTCTAAGCAAGTAAAGTTAATGAATGAGAAATTTATTTTTTTAATATTGTAGGAAGGACTTGAGTAGGATCTCATATATTTATGCATGATTTTATTAAAAAGTGAAAATTAATCTTATTTCATGATATAAAATCTGTTTATAATAAAATTATATATTTACGGTTAATAACAGTCCGATAAAGAATGATATGATAAGTAAAAAACATATATATCTTAATTGGAGGGTATTTGCATCTAAACAAAATAAGTAAAAAACCTTAAGTATCGGTCAGAACCGAACGTATCCTAGGTATTTAGTATCCGGTTTATACTGAATGACATGTACAAAATGCATTAAAGATCAAGAAGAGATTAACAAGTCTAAATAATAAGTAAATATTAGATAATTATCAGATAATGTGTTTTTAATCATATCAAAACATTAATCCGACCTAATAAAAATGAGTCCATAATAATATAAATAGTCACAAGTTTTTTGAAAAACAAATAATTATTATTCTTTTGTATGGTACCAAATACTTATTTACTTTATCATTGAATCACTTTTTACAAGACTAAAAGCTCAAAAAAGTAGATAAATTTAACTAAAGTGAATGAGTGAGATTTGACCAAGGGAAGGTGAGTCGTGAATTGAGTAGTAGATAAAAGTTCTCCCAGTAATTTCTTATACCCACGTGTGTATATATATATATTAACTCTCCACGTTCCCATATATAATATTAATTTATTCTTTACTTCATTCTTTATATTATTTATTGTCCTCGTTACCCACGTATAATATTAATTTATATGTATGACCCTGAGAATGGAGATAGTCCCACTAAAGCATGTGCTCTTTCATATTTTATCTTATATCTAACTTTTTATCTCTATCAGTGCTAAATAAATTGCTTAAATTTAGCCATTATAGCTGTTGCCGTAAAACTTTATAATATCACACTTTTGTTACACTGATACTCATTCTAAGGTGAATTAGTGGTGGGAATCCAATTCACCAGTGCAAAATATAAATTTTTAATTCATTATTAGTTTGTTATCTGTTAAAAATTATTATCAAATAAAAATTAATTTTAAAAACTAAAGTATTATTATAATGATTTATCATCTATATATATTTGAAAATTCTTGTTCTTATTCAACAGACAACAGATGTCTTATCAGTACAGTTGGTTTGCAGAAGAACATGTGACTCTGTGTTTCTTGTTATCTGACAACTGATGTTGGTACCACTTTGTTTCAGATCCCACAAATTATTTCTTCCATCACTCTGAGAATCATATCGAAGGCAAAGGGTGAAGAAGAAGGTGAAAGAAGAGATGGAGGCTAGTGTTCCTGTGGTGGATTTTGAGAAGCTTTCAGACGGAGAGGAGTTGAAGAAGCTGAGTGAAGCATGTGAGAAATGTGGTTGTTTCAGGATCATCAACCACCCCATTCCAGAAACTCTGATGAGTGAAATGAAATCAGTGGTGAAATACGTGCATGATCTTCCTCTGGAGATAAAAATGCGCAACAAATCCATAATTCCTGATAGTGGTTATGTGCCACCATTTCCAACAAGTCCTCTCTATGAGGGCATGGGGATATATGACATGAATGAATCACCACAGGCACTTCAAGAGTTCTTCTCCCAGTTGAATTTGCCAACCTATCACAGGTTCCTTTCTTCTACCACTCTCTCTTTCTCTCCCACTAATTAAGTAAAGCAAGTGATGTTAATGAATGAGAAATTTATAGTTTAATATTGTAGGAAGGAGTGGAGTAGGAGTGATACATTCATGCATGATTTTTTATCAATCTGCATCAACTATGCATATTTTAAAAAATTAATAGATAGAAAATAGTTAAATTCTTAAATTCTTAAATATTCATATGGCCAGTTACACTACAAGAAAAACAGAAATAGAAACTAATTTTTAGAAACCAAAATAATTAGTTGTAATAATAACTAAATTAGAAACCATTTTAGAAACTAAAACAAAAATTGGTTTCTAAATTAGTTTCTATTATTGTTAAATAGTTTCTAAATTGGTATCTAATTAGCAACCAAAGTTTTAAAGACCAACTTTAGAAATTAAATAATTAGTAGTTAAAACCTTGATTGCTAATTAGATACCAATTTAGAAACTATTTAACAATAATAGAAACCAATTTTTGTTTTAGTTTCTAAAATGGTCTCTAATTTAATTACTATTGTAACTAATTATTTTGGTCTCTAAAAATTTGTTTTTATTTGATGATTTTCTTGTAGTGTTAAAAGATAATTAGACTTTTAAGTTTTGATTATGTGTAGGGAATATTCTTGGTGGAAAAACATCAAATGTTGTGAATTAGTAATTCTGTTTCTTAAAATTCATATGAGAAGAATTTTTTTCTTAGGATGTGTTTGGTAATTTAGTTTAGCTTTGTTAACTAGGACACCATTATGACTAAGCTCCTTCTCCTTTGTTTGCTTCAACTCCTGAATAATCAGTGGCAGAACTTTAACAAAATTTTCGAGGAGACAAAGTAAGATTTAATGTTTGGATATGAAAGTATCAACATTGTTTTATAATATAGGATGATGATAGTTTTACATTATCATTTTCTTTACACTCCCACTTAACAATTAATAATTTTATTTTAACATTTTTTAATTTTTTAATTAAATATAATATTTTATTATTAAAAGGAGTTTAAATTAAAATCTTAAATAAGTAGTTATAAGGTGAAAATAAGAGAAAAATTGTGAAAGAATTATTATTTTTTATAATATTATTATTTCAATTCAAATAAGCTAGATTTGTTTGCATGACAGGCAAATAGTAAAGACCTATGGCCAAGCAATTCATGACTTGGCATCAACTATATCACAAAAGATGGCCAAATCTTTGGGTGTAGTGGGTGTTGATTTTAAGGACTGGCCATTCATTTTAAGAACTATTAAATATAGTTTCACCCAAGAAAATATAGGTCAAATGGGAGCACAGTTGCATTCAGATACAGGATTTATCACTCTACTTCAAGATGATGAAGCTGTTAGTGGTCTTGAGCTGTTGGATGATTCTGGTTTATTTAAGGCAGTGCCTCCCAAATCAGGGTCATTCCTTTGCATTATTGGAGATGTTGGACAAGTAAGCATA
>Ga0123342_1007542_pt1 | contig 14291 bp, 10 predicted proteins | sample Turbeawhitnodule_FD_89960 | JGI IMG/M metagenome (GOLD analysis project Ga0123342, IMG submission 89960) | Root nodule microbial communities of legume samples collected from Mexico - Turtle bean Mexico white nodule | ecosystem: Host-associated > Plants > Roots > Nodule | place: Mexico: Nepantla...
AAAAAAAATATATAAATATTTTATATATATATATATATATATATATATATATATATATATATATATAACTCAAGAAACACAAAATCAAATATATTACTACAAGAAAATTATTAAATAACAATTAATTAAAAATAAAAAATCATTAATCATTAATCATTATATATGAACTAAACTAGATACTATTTTAATAAACTACACTCCCTTTTATCCAAGTTGACAACAAACTTGTCTCGAACTATAAAGATATGTCTCACTTTAAACAAGTGGTATGGAGAACAACTATTACACATACGAAAGTGACACATTATCCATTACAGAAATAACAATTAAAAAAAGGTGGGTCAAAGTTATTTGTAAATCTTGGTACCTAAAATCAAGATAAATTTAATTCTTTTTGTAGTTTGCTTGCATTTTGTGGGCAGATGGATCTTTCATAAGATGAAAAACATATACAAAAGCATACACAATGAAGATGTAGTACATACCTTTTGTTGGTGAAAGATAAATGTGTTTAATGAACTATTGTTGCACCTCCTAAATCTTCAATGACTAGTTTGAAAAACCATGACCATGAGTTCTTGTTCTCAATTTCAACTACAACATATTCCAATGAGAGCATTTAGTCATTAGGGTCCCTTCCTAGTGTCGTGAACAATTCTCCTTCATAATAGCCTTTTAAGAAACACCCATCTGAACCAATGATGAGCCTACATGCCAAAATAATATCATTGTAGGCCTTTAAACAAACATAAATCCTCTTAAAGACTATCATCCCATTACTTTCTTCAACTTTCACTTTAACTGTGGACCCATGATTTGATCTCAATAGCTCATGGGCATAATCATAAATTCTTTTGTACTATTCTTGAAATGAACCATGCACATTCTTGAATGCCATTAACATTGCCTTTATGCCTTTGATCTAGAAATACTTGTGTTCCATTTCTTGACAACTTTATCATGTACATCAAAACTTTTCAATTTTTGGATTATAAAAGGCTTCAACTTTCCACTTAACCATTTAGTACTAAGTAAATCTACTTTGAATTGCCTACTAAAAGTATGGATGTAATTAATTTTCCTTAATTTCATACTAGTTGATGGTAAATGGCCATAATATGCAAACCACTTATACCAGATCCATTACATTTTAACCCTAAATCTTCTATATTGTCATTCTTTAACATTTTGAGATTTATCCCAGAATAAACAACATATGTTTTTATTTCATCTTTGAAAACTTCCTTGTCTATAAAATAGGTCCCTAAATCCACTTGAAATTGACCATGTTTTTAGGCATGGTAAAAGTAGGGAATTCACCACTACTTCATGGCATGTTATCAACTTCCTCACTCTTATCCACATTATCCAAATCTTCTATCCTGTAGGCCTATGTCATCAATTGGGTTATCATCATTACCCAATGATTGAAAATCTTCCTCGGAATTTGGTTCATAATCTTCCACATTATATCTTTCATATTCATTCTCAGCCTCAACCTCCACAAACAGATTATGACAATCACCTTTAACTTGCTGATAGAAACAATCCAGCCACAAACAACCACATAATAAGGAGGATGACAACTTATAGTATGTTTATGAACTTACTTGCAAATATGAGCCTAATTGGGCTTTTGTTTATCTTTGTATGCCCAATCAAGAGAACAACTCTATGATGAATGAATGTATGAGCATATCTAAGAAGTCCTTCAAGCAATCAAAATATTAACTAGAGCTTAGGTCAAAAGAACACAAGAAGACTAAGTTTTGACTAACTTTAAAAGAGACTAGTCAACATTATTTTTTGGACCACGCTTTAGCTTAAATAATTGTATAAAATAATTTAGGATTTCATGGGCCATGCATTGGGCTTAGTAGCATAAAATAATTGGGCCAAATATTTTGACCAAGTAGTGTAGGTTTTAAGCCTGATATTTGGACCTAGAGTAGAATATAGTTATAATAGTGTAGCAAGAGTTATCTAGGACAACATTTGGACTTCATTAATCCCAATGTAAACCCTAGACATCCAAGTGGAAGCAAGAGGCACACCAAGGAGCTAGCTACACACATAAGACACATTTAACATGTGTTACACATGGGAGGAAGCATGGAGAGTGTGACTAGTAACATGTCACACTCTCATTGGCTCTTCTAGATCTAGATTTTGAATTTGACTCTCTTTTGGTTGGCCCTAACACTATAAATAAGTGTGCTAGCCTCTTGTAAATTCAAATTATGAAATATAGTATTATGTTGCCCAAATTACACAACAAAAAACTTGTCTTCCTCTCCCTGGGGTAAACACATTCTTAATCTCATTCTTGCACCTTCTAAAGTGAATTGGTCTAACCTCTCACTCTTCATAAATCACTACATCTTCTCCAAATTCCATTTGGTGCTTCCGCTCATGTTTCCATTTCATTCTAACTCCAATAATCCATGCAAGTTAGAATGATGATTTACATCAACCTTAGCCTCCACAAACTAATTATGACAGTCAACATTAACTTGCTCAGCCTCAACCTCAACCTCTTCACCCATGTGTATCTCACCATCATCCTCCCCACTCTCAAACTCATCCTCAGCAAGTCAACCATCAGACTCATCTACATGAACCTCCCACCATTAACCTCATCTACATCACCTCCTCACCATCAAACTCATCTACATCACCCTCCACACCATTAGACTCCTCACCACCAGTGCCCTCATCCTCAAACTCCTCACCATCATTGTCATAGTTAGCCTCGCTCTGAACTCCTCCATCATTACCACTCTTAACCCTATATTCCGAAAGGTTTTCAATAACCACAACTTCTGACACAATGTGTACCACAAATAAATGCATTTCACCATATTTGTTTGCAATGATTACTATATTAATTGCGCCATTGTCATCAAACAAAAGGTGTAACCTATCTTCCAACACAGAATACCCACCACGTGAATACCAAAATTCATTCACTATTACATAGACAATTTCCTTTAGAATTCCTAGTATCTAAAAATAAATCCATTTATCTGAGTTACATGACCATGTAGTTGTCTCACCACCAACATATCCTACTCTGTCAGCATTAAAAATATTCCCGCCATGGTGGACCACAACGTTAAAAAATCCCTTTATACATGATAACCAATAAATTAAACCTATCCCTGTCAAATATGAATATGCACACAAATATCAAACAAATTACAAAGCAAACCTTCAGTTAATACACCAAAAAGAAAATGGTGGACCATAGAGAAAAAAAATGTGCACATGGTGGTGGGACCCTAAGCCCTAATTAACTATAAAAATGCCTTCAAAGTAATAAACTACACAATAAACCGCATATAAAAAACTCAATGAAACTCAAAAAAGAAAAGATTTAATCCTACCATAAATCCTCGATCAAAGCAATCTCACAACAATGCAAGTCAAAATCAAACCTTTGTACCTAATTAGATACCAATTTAAAAACTAGTTTATAAACTTTATTAATAATATAAACTACTTTATATACCAATAATTTTTTAGTCTCTAAAATACTATCTAATTTAGTCAATGTAGTAACTAATTATTTTTTGTCTCTAAAAGTGGTTTTTATTTAATGATTTCCTGTAGTGTTGGGTGTTCTTTTTGCTTAAACTTGGAGCTTCTTGGGAATAGAACGTTTCAAGTAAGGGAAACAAATGAGTGATTTTTTAACTAGAGTCCTTGATGAAAATTTTAGTAGAAGAATTTGGCAGTTGCATGTTGAGCCAAAAGCTTTTTTGTTGCATGTAAGGTGAAAGTCCTTCAACTGAGTAAGGAAGAACTTTTAATACATGTGTTTTTGAAATTATGCAGTTACACGTAAAATATGAAGCTCACGTGTCACATAAAAGTTGGAAATTCTTCCATTATATATGGAGTAAAAATTTTACAAGGACATGTATGGTTCATGTTCTTTAGGAATATGTTGATTTTGGAGTCTTTGTTTTGTTTGTCAAACTAGGGTTCTTACTTATTTGTCTATGTGGAGTCTCCATCTTCTTTTAGTCTTAAAGGTAAGTAAACTCATTGTTATTCCTAAAAGGAATAGTTTTACAAAGAGATGTAGGAACGAGTTTCGAAGTTTAATGAAGATAATTTTGTTTTAAGAAGTGTCTCTGTGTTGATCCAAGAGGTTTTGTATGAGTGGTTAATTAAAGATATTGTCTGATACCCCTTCTCTTAGCGATAACAAACACACCTAAGAAAATGTTTTGTTTGAGCACTCTAGTGTGTGCTTCAGATGGTACCCTCACTTAGTGATAATAGCGATCTAGCGCGTAAGGCTCCCTTACTAGAGTTCAACCTCTGACGGGATGACCACCTGGGTACCAACTTGTGTACCTAATCTCTGGGGCCATCCGTCCTGGGAGTCCCCTAACTGTTCACGTGCCATGCATGCAGTTTACCATTGGAACGTAACCCTTACGGGCCTTATCTCTTCCAGTGGCTCTTTACTTGTGTTACGCCTGAATGCGTCATACACACCACAAGCATGGGCCCCTCGTGATCTAGGCTTCTCCCTACTGGTAACTGGTGTGTTGTCTGGGATCCACCTCTCATGGCCCAGCTTCGCTGTTTGACTTGTCGAGGTCCGAGGACACGTCAGCATATCCTGATGACCGAGGCCTGACCACTCCTCGATCCTCTAGGCGTACCGTTTGCGAGGCACCCTCATTACATGACTGAGGCCTGACCACTCCTCGACACCCTGGGCGTATCGTCTGCAAGGTGCTGGCCCATGCCGCTCGTGGGGCCCAGCTTACGTGGCCCCACGTCCACTAGCAGTCAACGACACCTGAGGACTGGTCGGTACACAAGCCCCCAGTCTCCAGCTGTTAAATTGTTCAGCGAAGAGACTAAGTCCTCGCCCCTAGCGACCTACGTGGCTCTATGTGACAAGATGTGAACAGTACACCGAAGTGACATTTCTCTGTGCCCATTTTAATCTGCGCACACATGTCTTGATCAAAGACCAGGACTTAAAGTTGCTTGCGTTTCTTAGTTTACGTTAAGTATTCAAAAACGCGCGCTTCCAATCACTGTTCCATTATTCTCAGAAACACCTTTGATTGCTTCATCTTCTTCCTCGAGCACTCTCGCCTTTCCTTTTACAAAGCCTAGAACTTTCAACCAACATTGATCGAAAGCTATGAACTTTATCCTTTGATCGCCCTTATTTTTCAATTTCGCTGCTTGATAACTGGCTGGGATTGTTTAAATTCTTTGCATTTGAGGTTTCCTCTTCCTTTCCTCTATTCCCCTGTTTTTCTGAGTTTCTTCTTCGAGTGTGGGGTTTTTTCTGTTTTTGCTGAATTACGCTATCACCCTTTTCTAAACCTTCGTTTTCTTCTTTTCTTTTCTTGCTTTTTAGCTTTCTTTGAGATGGCTTGAACGTCAACAGGCCGAGAATTTCAAGAAAGCCGATGTTGAGCTTATTGAAGACGTTGTCGACGCGTACGCCGCAGGGTTCGAGGACGCCTTTGCTCAGGTTGCCTGTGTGCATCCTGAGATGGACGCCTCGCCCTTCGCGACATCGAATCACGTCGTGGATGGGCAGATCGTGCCACGGGCTCCACCATCTTAGCTTGTATTTGGTCTTCTAGCATACAATATTCCTTCATATTTATAAATGTTTTACTTACTTTCAACTATCTGAGCTGTTTATCTGCTTTAAACTTGCATGACTTGAACTATTTGAACGCTGCGCATAACTTGCTTTAATTTGCGTTCTTCGTCTTCAACTATTAACTGTTGTACCTCGCGTTGACGCTTTTTAACAACGCCTTTGACAAACACTTGAACCTTAGGTAGCACGCTTCCCTGCCCCATTCTACCGTATACTCATTAGGTAGCGGGATTTTGCATACTAACCTGAACTGCCCTTGCCCCTGTAGGCAAAGGTGAGGGAACTTTTGGTGGCCGCTCTTCGTACCTACTCCATAAGGCATGGCAGAGAGAGACCTTCTAACTGACCTCGCTCCTACCATACTGAGCAAGGAGGCGTTTTACTAATATCATTGGCGAGTCATGATGCCCTCGTCTTGGCGTTCCTGCTCAAGAGGGAGGCGCTCTACGAACCATCCTGCCCAGTCTCGAGACTTCTAGCCCGAGGAGAAACTCACACTGACCTCGTTCTTGCTGTATAAAGTCCAGGGAGGATTTAACTAGTGAACCTTACTTTTTTCCCCTGGCGTTCTCACTCAAAGGGGAGGGGGGAGCTCTCTATGAACCATCCCTCTTGCCCTTGAGACTTCTAACCCTTGGGGAAGGTTCCAAGTTGGCCTCGCCCTTGCTTAAAGTCAGGGGAGGACTTAATTGTGAATTGCGTTGTTCAACCTTGGCGTTCTCACTCGAGGGGGAGGTGTTCTCTGCGAAATTACCTTCCTCGCGCCCGAGACCTCTAACGCAAGGGGATGACTCGTATCTGACCTCACATTCGCTTAAAGGCGAAGGAGGATTTCTCTGGTGAACCACACTTGTTCATTCTTGGTGTTCTCACTCGAGGGGGAGGTGTTCTCTACGAACCTACCCTTCCCACTCTCAAGACTTCGAACCCAAGCGAACGGTTCGTAACTGACCTTACCTTCGCTCAAAGGCGAAGGAGAATTTCACTGGTGAACTGTTTCATTCAACCTTGGCGCTCTCACTCGAGGAGGGGGGTGTTCTCTGCGAACATACCCTTCCCACTCCCGCGACCTCTAACGCAAGGGAAAAGTTCGTATCTGACCTCGTATTCGCTCGAAGGTGAAGGAGGATTTCTCTAGTGAACCATTTCGTCCAACCTTGGCGTTCTCACTTGAGGGGGAAGGCGTTCTCTACGAACCTACCTTTCCCTCGCTCGAGACCTCTAACGCAAGTAGACAGGTTCATAACTGCATTGTGCAAACACTCGTGAAGATACTTCAATCGAAATTTATTGGGTGACCTTGTTAAAAAACTCTTATAAGGGAAAAAAAGCGTCCCCTAAGAACTATGTACAATGCTACAGTTCAACTGAAATAAAACTTAAGGTTGGTCACATTCCATGTACGAGGAATCGTGCCTCCCTCTAGCGTCTCAAGCCTGTATGCCCCATTCCCAAGGGCCTCTGTCAATTTGAAAGGACCAGTCCACTTGGGGGACAACTTGTTCTCTAGCTGATATGGGTGGGCCTTCCGCATCACCAGGTCGGTGACCTGGAACTGACGAGGCTTCAGCTTTGAGCTATGCTTATACTCCACCTTTCTCTTTAATGCTTCAACTTTAATTCTTGCTTCCTTCTGACTTCATCTAGTAGGTCCAGATTCACCTTTCTCTCTTCGTTGGACTCCTCGGCCACGAAGTGCTGGAAGCGTGGCGAGCTCTCCTGGATTTCCATTGGAATCATCGCGTCCGACCCATACACCAAGCTGAAGGGTGTCTCTTTGGTGGTGGACTGGGGAGTGGTGTGGTAAGCCCACACAATTCTAGGAACCTCCTTTGCCCAGATTCCCTTGGCCTTCTCGAGCCTCCTCTTCAGACCTTTGAGCAGAACTCTGTTGGCAGACTCGACCTGACCATTTGTCTGGGGGTGCTCGACTGATGCAAACACCTGCTTTATTCCAACTTCTGAGCATAGCTTGCCCAGCTGTTGACGTGCAAACTGTGTGCCATTATCAGACACCAAATGCTTCGGCACCCCGAAGCAACACACTATATTCTTCCACACGAAGTGCGTGATCTTGTGGGTCGTGATCTGCGCCACTGGTTCAACCTCGATCCACTTCGTGAAGTACTCTGTGGCAACCACGAGGTACTTCATATGCCTTATCGCCAAAGGAAAGGGTCCCAGGATATCGATCCCCCATGTATGAAATGGCCAAGGGTTGTAAATCGACCTGAGCTCCTCTGGCGGCACCTTATGCCAGTCAGCATGTTGCTAACACTGCTTGCACTGCTGTGCGTACCTCATGCAGTCTTCCCTTACGGTTGGCCAATAATATCCCGCACGAATGGCCTTCGATGCTAAAGATCAACCAATGATATGACTCCCACATATCCATTCGCGAAGCTCTGCCATTATACGCACGCATTGGTCTCCGCTTACACATAACAAGATTGGGTGTGTGAACCCGGGCCTAAACAGCTCTCCGTCAAAGAGAGTGTACTTGGCAGGAATTTTTCTTTATTTTCCTGGCCTCTGCGGGTTCCAATGGGAGTACCCCATCAGCCAAGAAGCGCTTGTAGGGCGTCATCCAGGTTTCTCCTCCTTTGACCAGGCAAACCTGCATCGATTCCCCGCAGGATTGGATATGCTTATCCTGGGAGTCTTCAGTGTCTTCTGGGTCAGTGATCGAAGACTCCTCGCCCCTCCTCTCATCGTGCTGACCTGGTGTACCCCACCAAGTTATCTGCAGTGAAAGTTCGAGGTGTCTTCAGGGTTTCCTGTATGACCGTCCTCTACCTGCCCCCCTTACCTAAACTGGCGAGCTTAGCTAGCAAGTAAGCTCGGGCATTCTGCTATATTGGGACATGCACTAGCTCGAACACCACGAATGACCCCTTTAGAATCTGGACATACCCTAGGTATGCGGCAATCTGAGGGTCCTTGGCCTGGTATTCTCCAATCACCTGACCTATGACTAATAGGGAGTCGCTTTTTGCCAACAGACTTTGTGCACCCATATCTTTGCCCAGTAACATGCCAGCGTTGAGGGCTTCGTACTCTGACTGGTTGTTGTTGGCCTTGAAGGCGAACCGTAGGGCCTGCTCGATCAATAGCCCATTTGGTCCCTCCAAGATGACGCCTGCCCTGCTGCCTTGTTGGTTAGAGGACCCGTCTACAGAGAGCACCCATCGGAAGTTGGCTTCCTCTTGGTGTGCATCTGCCGAGAAGAGCTCTACCATAAAATCTGCGTAGACCTGATCCTTGATAGGACCTCGGGGCTCGTACTGGACATCAAACTCCGAAAGTTCCACTTCCCAGCGTACCATCCTTCCCGCCATCCGATTTCTGTAGCACCTTGAGGATAGGCAGGTCTATCATCACCATTACCGTAAAGCTTTGGAAATAATGGCGAAGTCACCTAGCTGAGAATACCACTGCTAAGGCTGCCTTCTCTACGACCTGGTATCTTACCTCAGTCCCTTGCAATACTTTGCTCACAAAGTATATAGGCTTCTGCACTTGGTCCTACTCCTGCACAAGGACCGAATTGATAGCCTGCTCCGTTAGAGCGAAGTACAGGCGGAGTGGAGTACCCAACTGTAGCTTGCACAATACTGGGGGACTGGTCAGGTACTCCTTCAACTTGAGGAACGCCTCTTCGCACTCTCTGGTTCAGATGAACCTGTTGTTCCTCCTCAGACATTGGAAGTAAGGGTGACCATTGTCTCCTCCAACTGATACAAATCTAGACAAAGTGGTCATCCGCCCTGTCAATTGCTGCACCTCCTTCACAGAGATTGGGCTTCTCATCGCAAGGATTGCAGCGCACTTCTCGAGGTTTGCCTCTATCCCACGCTCAGTGAGTAGGAAACCCAAGAACTTACCCGTTTCCACCCCGAACATGCACTTTTTGGGGTTCAGCTTCAGTATGTACTTAGTTATTGTCGTAAATAGCTCTTCTAAATCAGCCACATGCTGATCTTTCACCTGTGAGGTCACCACCATGTCGTCCATATAGGCCTGCATGTTTCGCCTTATCATGGGTGCGAGCACTCTATCCATTAGCCTCTGGTAGGTGGCGTCTGCATTCTTCAACCCAAAGGGCATCACCATGTAATAGTAGCAAGATAGCTCTATCATGAACGTTGTCTTGCATTCGTCCCTGGGATGCATCTTAATATGGTTGTATCCAGAAAAAGCATCCAGGAAGCTGAGCATTCTGCAGCCCGAGGCGCTCTCCACCAAGGCGTCAATGCTTGGTAGAGGATACAAGTCCTTCGGACAAGCTTTGTTGAGGTCCGTGAAGTCGACACACATCCTCCACTTTCCATTGGCCTTCTTCACCAAGACCACGTTTGCCAACCACTCAGGGTACTGGATCTCCCTTATGTGGTCGGCGCTCAACAACTTCTTCGTCTCTTCTTTTATGACCTGCCGCCTTTCTTCGTTGAACTTCCTTCTTCTCTGGTGGACAGGCCTGACCTTGGGGTCCATGGTGAGGCGGTGGCACAAGAAGTATAAGTTTGTGCTTGGCATGTCTGAGGCGGTCCATGCGAAGACATCCAGATGTCGTGCTATGACCTCGGGGATCTGGTCCTGCACTGCTTGGCCTAGTGATTTGCCAAGTTTGAACGTCTTTCCCCCAATCTCCCTCTCCAAGACTTCTCCTGCTAGCTCGGGTCGCCTTTCCAGGTGATCTCTGCACGGACGATCTTTGCAGGGGCGATTCTTTCTTCACTCGGTGCCCTGGTGGTGACCATGAACACCCCTCTCTTGGTCTTGAGGTTGTTTTCGTAACATCTCTTAGTCTCCTTCTGGTCTGACTTGATGGTTATCACCTTTCCTCCCAAGTCGGGCAACTTCATCTTCATGTGCCTCGTCCATGCCACCGCCCTCAACCTGTTCAACGTAGGTCTACCCAACAGTATGTTATATGTGGAGGGGGCATTGACGACGAGGTACCTGATGTTCTCCGCACGGGACGCAACACCATCAGTGAAGGTGGTCCTCAGCTCTAAGTGCCCACGCACCTCCACCTGGTCTCCCGCAAAACCGTACAAGTAGCCATTATAAGGCCTCAGTTGATCAGGGGACAACTGCAGCTTGTTGAAGGTCATCTAGAACATCACGTCTGCTGAGCTTCCCTGGTCTACCAGTACACGGTGTACCTTTCTCCTTACGGTCACTACTGAGATCACCACTGGGTCATTATCATGGGGAACAACATCTCAGAGATCAACCTTTGTGAAGACAAGATTGACGTTGAGATCTTCATCTGCCTCTTGCGCCTCTACTAACATTACTGCTTGTGCATACTTCTTCCACTGAGAAGCGGTGCACCCTCCGTCTGAGAAACCCCTGCAATTATGTGGATTTCGCCATGTACGGGTATCTCGTGTCCCTGATCCTCTCCTAACGTTGTCGAGTTCTGGGCTCCCAGTGACTCCACCAGGTAATTCTTTAGGAAACCATTCTTCACCAACTCGTCTAACTGATGTCCCAACGCTAAGCAGTTGAGTAAGGGGTGGCCAAACGCTTGGTGGAACTCGCATCAGGCGTTGTTGTTAGGCCCTAACTTCTTGTCAGTCTTAGCGGATATCTTCAACCTCTCCGCTATGTTGGAGACGACGATTAGGTCCTTCAATTCTACCACAAAGTTGTGCCTAGGTGGCACATTCTCCCTTGTGCGGCCCCTAGTATGGGCTTCCTGGGCTCGTAAGGCTGCTGCTTCGCTGGAGCCCTCTTCTCTGTTGTTGCCTCATGCACCCTCAGGGGTTGAGGTCGGCCTGGTGCTCGTGGGCGTGTAGGGACAACGCATGTGCGCTTCTCATTGACTTCTCCTTCCGCGACAATGTGAGCCACCGCTCGACGCCTTATCTCATCGAAAGTTTTGGGACGGTTCTTGATGAGTGATTCGCTGAAGGGTCCGGGCATAATTCCCTTGAACGCATGCACCATCATGGTTTCATCCTTGGTGTTCAGCCTCACCACCTGCGCCCCAAAATGGTTGAGGAATTCCTTCAAGGACTCTCCCTGATACTGTCTTACGTCAAAGAGGTTGTAAGAAATGGGTGGGGGAGCCCGATTCGCGATGTATTGCTCTTTGAACAACTTAGACAGTTGCGCGAATGACGTCACATGGCCATCAGAGAGGTTGATGAACCAATCCATCACCGTTCCCACCAGTGTGCTCATGAACAGCTTGCATCGCACCGCGTCAGAGCCCCCAACCGACATCATCTGCGTATGGAAGGTCGTGAGTTGAGCCTCTGGGTCCTCTACCCCTGTGAAGGTGGCTTTGGGCTTCACGAACGTGGCTGGTATCACAGCGTCCATGATCGCTTGCGAGAAGGGCATTGGGAAATTCCTGGATGGTGTCGTAGGTTCTTGATCTTCCACCTCACGTTCCCCTTCTTGATTCTGCAACCCCCTACGCAATTCCTCGTTGGTTCTTTGCAATTCTTCATTCCTTTCCAGCAACGTAGCCAGATCAATCTGGATGCGTTCTTGATTCGCTCTTGATGCAGCCACCGTTTCTTGGAGAGCCTGCATCGTTTCCATGATCTGTTGCAGGGTGAGACTTTCGCCTCCATTCGGTGCAACAAATCCTTGCTTCGTATATCTCATCTTGGTTGATCTTTCCTGTTCTTGCGGATGGGACAGTGTTTTAGATCGTGCCCCACGGTGGGCGCCAAATGTACCTGCCGGTTGACTTAATTGCCTTTGTACGTCTACGACGATCACACGCCCGATTATCCCTGCCTTCGTTCGTGCCTTCCTTCGATCAAACACCTGAAAATGCAAAGAAAAAGGAGGCCCTAGAGGCCGTTTGCACTGACGCTCAAGTCAATCTTAGGGCTAGGAAACACCGAAACTTAGTTGTGTAAAGCTCTCTGTGTGTGTAGCCTAAAGCTGCGTAAGAATTAGCGTCCCTCATTAGGTTTGATACTACCCCTTTTATACTTTAGGGTTTCCACTGTTTTCACTAACTATAATTAAGGTTACTGAGGGTGTGCCTTAGTGGCACTATCATCCACTCTAAGGGCAATCTAACGCGTAAGGCTCCCTTACTGGAGTGCAACCTCTGACGGGATGACCACCTGGGTACCAACTTGTGCACCTAATCTCTGAGGCCATCCGTCCTGGGAGTCGCCTAGATGTTCACGTGCCATGCATGCAGTTTACCCTGGAACGTAACCCTTACGAGCCTTATCTCTTCCAGTGGCTCTTTACTTGTGTTACGCCTGAATGCGTCATCCATACCACACGCATGGACCCTCGTGATCTAGGCTTCTCCCTACTGGTAACTGGTGTGTTGTCTGGGATCCACCTCTCGTGGTCCAGCTTCGCTGTTTGACTTGCCGAGGTCCAAGGACACGTTAGCATATCCTGATGACCGAGGCCTGACCACTCCTTGATCCTCTAGGCGTACTGTTTGCGAGGCACCCTCATTACATGACCGAGGCCTGACCACTCCTCGACACCCTGGGCGTGTCGTCTGCAAGGCGCTGGCCCATGCCGCTCGAGGGACCCAACTTACGTGGCCCCACGTCCACTAGCAGTCAACGACACCCGAGGACTGGTCGGTACACGATCCATAACTTCACTAATGACCTAAGTCTAAGATGACCTAAATCACATAGATTGAGACATCATGTAGTTCTAAATTGAAGAGAAGTTTATTGCACATTTAACACACGATGAGTCATAGATTTTGGATATTTTGAACTTACCTCGTACCCTTGAAATTAAAGTGTGAGATATTTATGTAAAAAAGTTGTTAGTCTCTTATAAAACTTGCTTAATATTGATCTTCGAGCATCCATTGAAAGATCTTTCTTGATGAATATCCTTTATTTGGAAATGCATGTGTATATGGATCTTATAAAAAGACATCTAAGAGATAAATTATAAAATTAGGCGTGAAAGCAATAATCTAGAATTTTATCGTTTTCATATTTATTCTTAATATAGTGTTAAGAGGTTGAAATGATGCACACACTTTCTCTCGAGTCTATTTTATATTCTTTTAGATGTTACACTTAAAAATGTTTATTATTTGAATAAAATTAAATAATAAATATTAATGTACTTTTTTAAAAAGTAATTATTTATTGAAAAACTATCATTCATAACATTGTTTATGATTTTAATAACATTAAATTGTATTGATATATATATTACGAAGTGGACTTTAATCCTAACTCAACCCCATAAAACCGGCGATAGGCCCAACACAAACACTCGCTAGGATAGGCTCGAAATGGCTCTGATACCATATTACGAAGTGGACTTTAAGCCTAACTCAACCCCATAATATCGGCTTATGGGGTTGAGGTTTGCACCCACTTATATACAATGAAAGGCTCTAATCTCTAGTCGATGTGGGATCTCCAACAATATATATATATATATATATATATATATAATATTTATTTAAAATAAATAATTATATAAGGAGTAGAATGTTATTCTTAAATATTAAAATTAATATTAATGATTAAAACTATATATAAATAACACCATCTTCAACACTTACATATAAACCTAAAATTTCGACTAAATGCTAAAGTAAACTATATATTTTAACGAATATATATATATATATATATATATATATATATATATATATATATATATA
>Ga0123342_1007543_pt1 | contig 14291 bp, 12 predicted proteins | sample Turbeawhitnodule_FD_89960 | JGI IMG/M metagenome (GOLD analysis project Ga0123342, IMG submission 89960) | Root nodule microbial communities of legume samples collected from Mexico - Turtle bean Mexico white nodule | ecosystem: Host-associated > Plants > Roots > Nodule | place: Mexico: Nepantla...
TGTCTTGAGGTGTTTGATATTTCAAAGAGGGTGAGTGAATCTTGTGGGTTGCAAGGTTACCTCTTTGTGTGTGTGTTGTAATCTGGTTTTGATTACTAGTGGAACTCAGAGGTTGTTCTGAGAACTGGATGTAGCTCATGAGTGAATGAACCAGTATAAACCTATTGTGTAAATCTCTCATTCTCTCAAACTCTCCATAAATGTTTGATAATTTCATTTATGCTGCTGGTATAAACAACTGATTAAAACGAAGGTTTAACCGGTTAAAATTCTGATAACTGTTTCTATTGGATTGTTTGATTGCTTTCCTTAAGTGTTTATCTACTTTGTTTGATAAAGATTCATTCTAAATCAATTCTTTGCGAAAAAATTTCATAAAACAATCCACCCCCCTCTTGTTTAAGCCATCAATTCTAACAAGTGAGTCCAATTTATTTACATAAACTTGTCTTTTAAAAAGGACCAGAAGAAAGAACATCCGGTGCTCATGCCTATGTCCAGTTTTTCTTTTGTTGAGGTCCTTCTGAAGTTTGGTGGGGCCTTGTCTTGGATGTTGAGATTACAGACTTAATTGTGAAGTGTTTGTTGTGTCATTGGTTATCTCCTTGTCTAATTGGGTTGTATCATGCCCCTCAAGTTGGAAATAATTCAAACTCGAATTTAGAATTCCAATAAATAGCATAGTTAGTTTGTTCACAGAGAAGATAGAAACATTTCTAGATTTGGGATGTGAAGCCAACTTATGTTCATTAAGCTTTAGGAGTTCATAGGGCTGAGTTTTATAGGTTAGAAATATAGGCCTTAAACAAGAAGGGGTGATTTATGAAATATTTTCGCAAATATTGAAGGTAGATTGAAAGACAATGAAAAATCAATCAATTAGAAATTAGTTCATCTAATTAGAAAACTGTTTTTAATTTGATTGTAGAAAATCAACTGATTGTTTTTGCGAAACAATCAGTTATTTATATCAGTTGTGTTGAAAATCAAAGCTAAAGTAGTTTAAAGAGTGTAAGGATAGAGAGATTAACATAAAATGTTTATACTTGTTCACTCTTTACCAAGAGCTACATCCAGTTCTCAACAACCACTGAGAATTCACTAAGTAATCAAACCATTATTTCAAACAACACACCAAAGTGGTGATCTTGAACCTTTCAAAAACACACACCCCCTTTGTCAAATACCACACAGTTTTCATAACACCCTCTGAAACTGCACAACACCAATTCACACAAAAATACAGTGATCAAGAAAGAAAGGAAATGAGTTCAACTGGGTACAATCAAAGATTAAAGTATAGAAAATATAGGACCACACTTGAGAATGTTTCAAAGCTCTTTGAAATCTTGAAAAACTTATTTCAATGATTTCTCTTAATTGATTAACGACCAGGAGCGTAAAACAACTTATTTAAACTTCAATCAGATGGTCATAGCATTTAATTCAAGAACCAAAATCAGTTTTAATCATTTAAAACAGATTAAAGCCATTTAAAAAAATTCTGTTGAGGTTTTCAGAAATTAATCGATTGAAAACACGAAGCAGCCAATTGAATTGGTTTGACAGCAAAGTCAAACAAAGTCAAGTTTCTTTCAAATCCTTTTCAAAATCCACTAAGTATAAAACAACCGGTTGAATCCACATTTCAACAAGTGAATTTTCACAATCTTTAGAAAACACATCTTTTTCAAAAGGATTAAAATCAAACAACCTTGGATCATCACAGAGAGTGGATTAACAAATTCAAATACATCTAGACACACACAGAGAACCAACAACAAGGTCTTCAAGCATTCCTCTTGGATTTGGAGACATCAAAGCACATTGTTCAACACTATATACCGGCCATGTTTGGAAAGAATATTTCGGGATGAATTAACTTTTTGGTGAGAATCTTTACGAGGTTTTTGAACATCGTCCCTAAACTTCTTTATCAAAGATGTCAAGTATTTAGAATGACTAGGAAATGAAAAAGATAAGGAAGAAGAAATTGGAGGTGCAATTTGTATTTCTGCACGGGTTAACATGATTGTTTTTACAACGTGAGGTGAGGTATTGATACCCGTTGTATCTTTTCTTTCTTTATCTTTTTCATTTTCTCTTTTTGTTTTCATTTTTATTTGATCATCGTTAACCTCTTTTGGAGAGTAGGTTTTAACATAATCTTGTGCCCTTGGAAGTTGAAAGAAATTTTATTGGTATGGCCATCATGTAAAATCTTTCTATCATACTGTCAAGGCCTTCCCAAAAGCACATGAGGCAAGACACTCTATTTATAGGAGAGAGTGTCTTGGAGAACAAGATAGAGGGGTAGGGGTGTCATTTGTGAGAAACCTTATAGAAGGTAGGTCAAAGAAACCCTAAACCTAGGTGCACTTGTCATGAAATGTGGGCTTGACACAAGCCCAATTTATCTAAGTACACCCCAATTTATGCTAAGTGAACCCTACTCTAGCTTATTCTTCTATTTGGACCCCCAAAGTGAGCCCAACTTAATTACATAAACTTGTCTTTTAAAAAAGACCATAAGAAAGAACATTTGATGTTTTAGCCTATGTCTAGTTCTTCTTCAGCTGAGGTCCTTTTGAAGTTTGGTGGGGCCTTGTCTTGGATGTTGAGATGACTGACTTAATTGTGAAGTGTTTGTTGTGTTCTTGGTTATCTCCTTGTCTAATTGGATTGTATCAAATACCGATTGGGGGAAATTCGAGAAATTTGAGGTTGTGGGATAATATGGTTGTGAAAATTAGAAAAATACTATCCAATGGAAATACAAACAAATGTCATTTTCTCGAAAAAAGTGGGTTTACTTAAATTTTTCATTTAACTCTCTCTTAATTCTTTTTTTCTTTCTTCATAGGTCAAAAATTAGTGTTAAAGGAAATTTGAAAAATGCAAAGGCGACTTTTGGGGGTTGGGGTGTTAAGGAAAGAAATTTACATGGGTTAAAGTGATAGAAAATATAAGTCAAAGAAATTATGAGTCAAATGTTTAATTATGAATACAATTGTCTCATTATACAATAGTAGCTAAGTGGAAATGGAGATTTGTGACCAAAGACCATGGATTATGAGACATTTTAAAATCCAAATATGGGAATTAGAGAAAGTTAAATCTGCAAACATAGAGTAATTATGAGTCAACTTGGTGCAAAGACCACAAGAAGTTAATTGGATCTAGGAATCATGAAGGGTGATTTGGTAAAAGTATAGGATGGCAAATAGGTAGGGGAACTAAATGTAGGTTTTGGAAAGATAGATGGAATGGAGATATTACATTTCATGAAAATACCCTAGGATTTACAGAAATTCTTGTAATAAACAATGTCATGGTTTCAAATATGGATTTGTGGAGTAATAATACATGGGAATGGAATATGGTGTGGAGACGAGAGTGGTTCTTATGCGAATTACCTCAAATGGATACAATTATGACAGGTGTTCAATGGAGAGGTTTTCGGAAATTATTCTGTCAGTTCTACTTATAGAATTTTGCAATGTAATTCTTATGGGGAACATAACTCTTTTTGAACTTCATTTGGAAAATTAAGGCAATCCCAAGTGTTGTACATTTTGCTTGGAGAATGAGATTGAATTGTGGGCCAACAAAAGATAACCTTATTAGGCATAAAATACAAATAACTAACAGTTTATGTGTCCCGTGGGCAAATGGAAAGGAATCAATTGAGTAAAATATCAAATCAAGTGTGGAATCTGTGTAATAAATGGACATTATTAATATCAGTTATGAACATCACCATACAACATTTGTTTCAATTTTGCTTATTTGAATTGGATAACTAAGGTAATAATATTAGGAAGGCAATGTGGATGGTTATAATCTCTTGCATATGGGAACAAGGAAATTTTATCTAATCTAGAAATGGAAAATGTGATGATGGGGACATTTTTCGAGAAGGTTCAATTGAAAGATTGGATATTTTTTCATCTAAAGATAGATTAGGTTTGAAATAATGGTGTGTTGATTCATTACTACAAGATATATCCAGGGTGATTAAGGAACTTGTGGATCATATCTTTAAATCAATATCTTGTTACAAGATGGTTCTCTGTTAGGGGTATTGCCACATATCTTGTGGATTATTTCCAACATTTTCATGTTAGAGGTTAGACTTTTTACTTTAGGGTTTGTTGGAAAGGCTATGTACGTGGTGGAATCATATTAAGGATTGTTGTTGATGAGTAATAGCAACAAGTTGGCACCACAAGAAATATTAAATTAGCTTCTAAATATTAGTGTCGATCAAATTGTGATGTTATTAGTGTCAATTAAGCCGACTCTAACGCAATACAAAAAATATTTTTTGAAAAAAGACTTAAAAATAAAATAAAAAAATCTAATTTTTGACTCTATTAAATAAATATTAGTGTTAGCTTTGGATTAGCATCATTTTTTCGTTGTTACTAAAGTCTGCTTAATATTGAAAGGCTAACAGATTCGACTTCGCCAACTCTATAATGACGTTAAATATTTATAATTTTATTAGTAAGTAAAATTATTTATATCAGTGTTAGACTAACATCGGTTAAGCTGACACTAACTAAAATAAATAAAGTTAGTGTTGGTGTAACCGACACTAATTTTATTAATTTTTAGTTTTTATTTTTATTTATGTTGTTATAAGACGGTTCTTGTTCATGCTTAGGAAAGCACACAAATTCATAGCATATGATAAGTAGATTCTATGGATTAAATTTTGTCTGAAATCTGTTTCGGTCTCTGTCCTTGTTAACGGGAGTCAGATTAAGAAATTTTCTCCGTTGAAGGATTTGAGCCTAGGCTACCCTCTTTCTCCTTTTTTGTCTCTTATAGCGGTAGAAGGTTTGACAGGAGTCTCTAGAAAAGATGACGAGCTTGATGAGGTAGAGAGTATGAAGATCGAGAGTAAGAAGGTTAAAGTTAATATGCTTTAATATGCAAATGATAGTCTGTTCTTTTGCCATGTGAATTCTAAAAGCGTGTTCAACATTAAGGCTATTTTGAATTGCTTTGAATTGTCTTCAGAATTAAAGGTGAACTTCTTGAAGAGCAGTATTGGAGGGGTGGGGGTTGATTCGTTTATAATTCAGGGTTTCACTGTTATTCTTAATTTTGATGTGATGAAAACCCCTTTCATATATCTGGGGTTGCTGGTAGGGGGTGTCATAAGAGGGAAGCTTTTTGGGGAGATGGAAAGGTAGATGTATCTCGATGGCTGGAAGGATTTGTCTAATCAAGTCAGTTCTTGCGTCTATCTCGTTGTTCTATCTATCCATATTTAAGTTGCATGTAGTTGTGTTGAAAAAGATTTTGAATCTTCAGAGGAACTTCCTGTGGGGGTGGGGATCTGAAGGGAGGAAGATCGCTTGGGCTTCTTGGGAAAAAGTTTGCGAGTCTCGGGAAGGCGACGGGCTTGGTGTAGTAAATATTAAGATTTTCAATTTGGCCTTGTTGGGTAAATGGATTTGGCGGTTGAGGTCTAACAAGGGAAGTTTGTGGAAGGAGGTTTTAGAGTCTAAATACTTAGGTTGGAGAAAGCTAAAAGAGGAACGACAATGATTCCCTTTGGTGGAGAGATTTGAAGGCGATTTGGAAGTTGGAGAACTGGGGTAGGAACTTCGATGACTGCTTTAAGTGGGAAGTTGGTAATGAGAAGTCTATTAAATTTGGGAGGACATGTGGGTGGGTAACATTATTTTAAAGAATATATTTCCAAGGTTTTTCTCTCTTAGCGTTAAAAAAGATGTGTTGTTGGAGCTTTGCGGGGCTTGGGTAAACTGTGTTTGGGTGTTGAATTTGGTTTGGAGAAGGAGTTCGATCGGTTAATGAATCAGGTTAGTCAGCTTCTCGAGGTAGTGCACGACTCGTGCCCTATCTTGGAAAAAGTTGATATGTGGGTTTTGAAAGACGACGAGTTTCAAGTGTTTTAAGCTAAATCTACTTACGGTATTCTAAGAGGAGATTCTGAGAGGGGACATTCAAGGTTGGTTAAGGTCTTTTAGAGGATTAAGGCTTTGTCTTCAGTTCACGTTACCGCCTGGAGGGTGTTGGAAAATAATATTACCACTAAGGATAATTTAATTAGACATGGGGTCGCAGTCGAAAGTAATCTCTGCTGCTTCTATGGGGTACAAGAGGAGAATTTAAATAATTTATTTTTTGGTTGCATAATCACCTCGTTAGTGTGGAACCTTTCTTATGTGTGGTTAGGGATGTTGTCGGTTGATCCCATTAACTCTTATTCACATGTTTTTGCAGTTCAATTTGTGTAATGCACCTGAAACTCAACTTAGTTTTTGGAAACATTTAGATCACGGTGGTAAGTGAGATTTAGTGCCATAGGAATAAGATTATTTTTAAAGGTGGAGTGGTGTATCACTCATATTTTCTCTTTGGCTTAGTTAAATGTTTAGTCTTGAATATTCTAAATTTCCTTTGGTCTGCTTCTCCTATCTCAATTGGTGTCTTGATTCTTTGGTTTGTCTATTCTCGATTTAACTTGTTTGTGTTAGAGTTAGTTTGATGGAATATGGTATGGTTTGTAGTAGTTTGGAAGGTTTTGTGTTGTCTGGTAGTTCTGATTTTTTTTATAAAGGTTAAATCACTCCTGAAGTGGTTCCTATATATATATTCTTTCTTGTTAAAAAAAAAATTAACAAATCAACTAGAGTTTCCTTTTTCTTTTATCTTTGGACTCTAATGAGTTTATTGCTATTTTTTCATTGGCTTTGATGTTAAAATAAGAATAGGAAAATTTAACCTAGCTTTACTTCCATGAATTTTGATAGCAGCTAAATCTGCTTCTTCTTCAGTTACAAAAAGTTCCAAGCCAAACCCTAGTTCCATTTTTCTATGGATCTCTTATCTCCGCCGGGAACTTAGCCCACGGCCGTCGTCTCACACCCCTATATCGCTTCCATCTGGGAGGCGCGTGAACTTCACGCCCTGTCCTAGAGTTCTCTTTCACAGTTTCTTCGCATCATTGATACTCTCCATGCCACTAGATTCCAAGTGTGTGGAATCATGTTCAAGCTCAAGCAGATAGTATTGAAGAGATTGCAATGAAGAAAAAACACAAGTCATTGTCTTGGATGATGATGATGATGTATGATGATGTTTGTTTTTTTTGGATTTTTAATAACTTTAACCTGTTAATGCCTTGCATATTTATACCACTGGGTTTGAGATTTATTTATTTTATTTTATAATTATAAAAAATTATTAAATAAAAAATAATTTTAAAAATAAAAAATAATTAATTATTATATTAATTAAAAAAATTATTTAATACACTAAAATTGATAATTATTAATATTTACTTTATGAAACTGAATTATAAGAAATACGCGATTTCAAGTATATTTCATTGTGTTGGTTCTTTGAAATTTCGAGGAATAATAGCACTGAAAGATAAAGTGGTTGTATTAATTAGAGTAATCTTAATTACGCGTACGTGTTGTTATATATTCATAATAATAAGAAATAATTTTAATTACACTTTTATTACTTCATATTATATATTATACTTCATGATAGTAAATTATAGATAGCAAATTAATAAATAAGTAACAATTTTACTGTAGTACGTACATGCTTGTCTTTAAAATAAAATATCAAAATTTGGAGATTTAGATGTGTTTGGATTGGGAGGGAATGTGTGAGTATTTAAGAGAGTGGATGTTTGAGGATGTGAGAGGAAAGTGTGAAGAAAGTGATGTTTGAATTGAGGTATGTTAAAGTGGATTTATGAGCAAAGTTTATGAGAGTTTGTGAGTAATGTTATGACTCTAAGAAGATTTTGAAAAATTTTTAAAGATGTAAAATGTTACTTTACAAATTTGCACTTGCCTATTAAAAAATTTCATAATAAAATTGAGTTATTTTTTTTATAAATAAACAACTTTTACATAGTAAATTTAAAAATTATAATTAAATATATGTATTCAACAAATTAAATAAAAACAAAATTTCAAGTAACTTCTTAAAATATTAAACATGTATTATAAAATTGGAAAATAAATAAAATCTTATATAAATAAAAAAAAATATTATTTTTTAATATTAAAAACTCTATAGTAATGAAAAATAAAAAATACTAAAAAAATTAACATAATTAACAATAGAAAAGAATTTTATAAAAATTATATTTAAATATAACTCATAAACATAATAATTATACACAAAACAATATATTAATATAAACACAACAACAAATTAAATAAAAACAGAACTTTAAATAATTTTTTAAAATGTTAAACATATATTGTAAAATCGGAAGATAAATTACATCTTATATAAATAAAAATATACTATTTTTAAATATTAAAAAACTTTGTTGTTAACATATTTAGTTTTTCTGTTTTAAGTTATTGGACTTTGTTTGTTTGGCCTAACTTTCCTTTTCTGTTTCAGCTAGGACTTAGTCTTTTTCTTATATATACACCATGTATTTTACTCTCTCTTATACAAGTAAATAACAATTTCGTTTGTATTTTTTTTAATCCGCTTTTCTCTCTTTTATGCTTAAGTTATTATCTATTTTTCATTTGCAATTAGGGTTCATCATAATCTTCCTTTCTCCATTGCGATTTCGTTCGATTACGTGCGCTCCATTTGATGCACCACATCAGAGCCATTTCGAGCCTATCCTAGCGAGTGTTTGTTGGACCTATCGTGCCACTCGCTATCGGGTCGTTATCGGACCACCCATAATATGTTGTCTCACGCACGAGTTGTCACTTTCGGCGTGAGTGGGTGTGTTGGAGGTTCCATATCGACTAGAGATGAGAATATTTCATTGTATATAAATGGATGCAAACCTCACTCTATGATTCGGTTTTATGGGGTTAAGTTAGGCTTAAAGTTCACTTCGTAATATGGTATCAGAGCTCTTCGAATGAAGAGTTCTGCTACGCTTCTCTCTAATCTTTATTTCCCCCTTTGTTGTTCTTGGTTATCTTTTATGTTCTCTTTCAAAATCTTGATTGGGTTTCAAAATCTCTCAGGCAATGTTTAATGAAAACCCTAGTTTTCATAGTCTTAATAGTAGTCACACTATTACATGCAATTTATGTGGTAAATACGGTCATATTGAGGCAGTTTGTTTTCGCAAAGTGGGTTTTCCTTCTAGTAATGTTAAAACCTCAAAGTTTTCTTCTACTAGAAAAGTCTGCACTTTTTGTAATCGTCTTGGTCACACTGTCGACACTTGTTATAAAAAGCATGGGTTCCCTCCTGGCTACAAATTCACCAATTGGACATCCCAATCCAATAATATGATTACTAATGACACTTTTTCTGTTCTTTTTCCTAAAGAACGGGATGTAAAGGGCACATAGGAAAAAATTAGACAATAGATCTATCAAAGGTATTTTTCTTGGCTTCCCGTAAAATACAAAAGATTATATTATCTTAAGTTTAAAGTTTCATAGCATAGGGATATCAAGACATGTAATCTTTCATGAAAACCACTTTCCATATAAATTGGACAGTGACTTGTCTAAGGACCTTAACATTTTATCTCTCCCTATTTCTAATGCATATAATTCTCCTTTTGATTTTTTTTTCTGATACTGCACCTCCTGTCGAGCCATGTGCCTCTACTCTTGCACCCAATACTGTCCCTCCACCAGTCTCATTATCCTCTGATCCTCCAAGAAATAGTGCCTCCTCTCCTGCATCTCGAGGAAGCACCTCATCCCAATTTCCAAGAAGACCAGCTCGTCCTCATCGACAACCTGCCTATCTTGCGGATTTCCACATTGCAACCAACATTGTAAGTAGTAGATATCCTATTCATAATTACTTGTCTTACAATTCTTTATCTTCCAATTTTAGAAATATTATTTCCTCTATCAATTCTCATCCTGAACCTCAGAAATATAACGAAGCTTCCAAACATGCTTCTTAGCAATTTGCCATGCAAGATGAGCTTCAAGCTCTTGCTGCTAACAATACTTGGCAACTTACCCCTCTCCCTCCAGGAAAGAAAACTATTGGTTGTAAATGGGTATATAAAATAAAATACCATTTTGATGGCACTGTTGAGCGCCACAAAGCTAGAGTTGTTGCCAAAGGGTTCACCCAACTTGAAGGACTTGATTTCTTAGACACTTTTGCACATGTTGTTAAACTCACTACCCTCCGCCTTATCTTGTTGTTGCCACTACCAAAAATTGGATTTTAAAACAACTTGATGTTAATAATGTCTTCCTTCATGGTGATCTCCATGAAGAGGTATACATGACCCCCCCACCTAGCCTCTCTCTTCCTTCTCCCCAGCATGTCCGCAAGCTTCAACGGTCTTTGTATGGCCTTCGTCAAGTTGGTCGCCAATGGTACACCAAGCTTTCTACTTTTCTTTTATCAAATAATTACTATATTTTTGTTGCTGATCACTCTCTTTTTCTTAAATATAATAACGATAAACTCATGTTATTCTTGTTTATGTTGATGATTTGGTCTTAACTGGCGATGACACAGAGGAAATCAATACAATTATTGCATCCATTCACCATCACTTCAAGATAAAAAAGATTAGGTACTCTCACTTACTTTTTGGGACTGGAAATTGCTCGCAACAATTCTGGTCTTCATTTAAGTCAACACAAGTATACTTTTGATCTTCTTCACGAAACTGGCATGCTTGACTCTGCACCTGTGGCCACTCCTATGACTCATACCTCCCATCTCTCTCCCGATCAAGGCTCCCCTCTTGATGCTGATGCAACTTTCCAATACAGAAGACTCCTTGGAGGTCTAATCTACTTAACCAACACGTGAACTGACATCTCCTTCGCTGCCCACAATTTAAGGCAATTCATATCTGCACCCACAACTCATCATCAACAAGCTGTCTCATGTCTTTTGCATTACTTCAAGGGCACCCCTGGTGAAGGATTATATTTTTCTCATACTAACTCACTTCACCTCTGTGGTTTTAGTGACTCTGACTGGGCAACATGTCCTACCACACACAAATTTGTCATTGGATATTCCATCTACTTAGGAGACTCCCTAATATCATGGAAATCAAAGAAGCACAAATTTGTCATTGGATATTCCATCTACTTAGGAGACTCCCTAATATCATGGAAATCAAAGAAGCAGCCAACTATCTCTCGCAACTCCTCTGAAGCCGAGTATAGAGCCCTTGCCACCACCACATGTGAGCTACAATGGTTGTCTTACCTCCTTCAGGATTTACATCTTCCTCTCTCCCTGCCTACAACCATGCACTGTGACAACAAATTTGCCCTTCAAATAGCGTACAATAAAGTTTTTCATGAACGCACCAAACACATCGAAATTGATTGTCACCTAGTTCATGAAAAACTTAACTCTGGTCTCCTCAAACAACTGCCCATTACTTTTGCCATGCAAGTTGTTGACATATTCACCAAGTCCCTTACTTCCGCACAGTTCTCTACTCTCAAATCCAAGTTGGGCCTGACAAATATCTACTCCCCAGCATGAGGGGGGTGTTAACATATTTACTTTTTCTGTTTTAAATTATTGGGCTTTGTTTGTTTCGCCCAACTTTCCTTTTTTGTTTCAGCTAGGTCTTAGTTTTTTTCTTATATATACACCATGTATTTTACTCTCTAATACACAAGTAAATAAGAATTTCTTTTGTATTTTCTTTTATCTGCTTTTCTCTCTTTTATGTTTAAGTCGTTGTCTCTTTTTCATTTGCAATTAGGGTTCATCAAAACATCCCTTACTCCATTGTGATTTTGTGCAATTACGTGCGCTCCATTTGATGCACCACATCAGACAAGGAATATTCATCTTCATTAACTGTAATACTTGCAGGAATGGAAAATAAGAAATACTATAACGGTAGAATAAATTAGGGTAAATTCAGAAATAACACATGCTGACGTGACTTTCCTTCTACATCTCTTCATTCTTAGGGAAAATGATATCTATTGTTCACAGGTATATTCTTTCATTCTCTTCCCCCACAAAACCCTGAATCCAAATACATGATATCCTCTCACTTCTTTGTTTGTGAACAGTACATCCACATACCCTTAAACTACCATGTTAAGTGTTTAATTATTCTCTTGTCAAAGATTCTTGGCAAAAAAAAATATTTTCTTTTTTATCATCAAAGATAATTGTCATTGATAACCTCAAAAGGAAGAAACCAAAACATTAGTCTCCAAAAACAAGGTTGTTACAATAAATATAAATATATATATATATATATATATATATAAAAGGTAAATTGGAAAAATCTTGAAGGGCTAGCTCCATGGAAGATCAATATGTTTTGGGCAGTCTTTCTTGAATTAATATTCTATCCAGCAAAAGAAAAAAAATTTAGGTTGTATAATTGATGAATAGGGGCTATGATATATATGTGGGTGAAATTTTTGTCATCTAAATTTGAAACTTCCAATAGATTCCCTCACGATAATGAGGAATTAGATACACGGACATTTCTTAGTGTTTAAAAAAGAAATTTTTGATATCCTTATAAACAATAAATATTAAAAAAGATTATGTACAATTTAAAAGGTGTTAAGGTACATCAATGTAACTTATATTCGTATTTTTTTTTCTAAATATGTTTTTATTGTTATATATTATAATATAAAGCTTATTTTTTTACTTAATTCAAACTTTAGATCAACTGGATATTTATAGTAAAAAGACTATTAAAATAAATTTTTATCAATATTTTTTTATATATATAATAATAAAAATTAGTGTAAACTATATAATAATATTTATGTTGACAATGAATTAGCATAAAATATTTTAACATTTTAGTTTATATTAAAAATTTATTTGTTACATAAACAACAAAATTTAACAATAACTCATTCCAATTACTTCCATACATTCTAATAGTTTCTTAACTACAAGTACTCAAAGATATATCAAATTTGGACCATAGAAAAAAAAAACATATTTTATTTTATTTTTTTATCAAACACATATATTAATTAAAGTGACAAGTTTATCATCTAGATAATCCTAGTTCTACCAACTCAGTTAAAAAATATATATATATATATATATATATCATTATATGTAAAATGATTTTTACATTTTACAGGATTAAACCTCTATTAAGTCATTTACCCAAGGTTGCAGTTTCTCCCACTAAATCATTCTTGGGGAATGTGTTCCCTAAAGTTTTTTTAAACATTCGGAAAAGCCTTTCAGAACCCTTGTTAAATACTATGGGTTTAAGAACCTCCATAAAATATTATGGATTTCAAAACCTCTATAAAATACCATGGGTTTCAAAACCTCTATAAAATACCATGGGATTCAAAATCTCCGTAAAATACCATGGGTTTAAGAACCTCAGTAAACTATCACGAGTTTCAAAATTTCCATAAAATGACTTGTCGTTTGATAATCAGTTGACGCCAATGCAGCAATAATCCTTGTCGCTTGTTCTACATCAAGAGTCATCATTGTGCCGCCAGCTGCAACATCTTGGAGCATCTTTGTGTCAGATCTGAGACCAATGAGAAATATGCTCAGTTGAGCAATATCTTCAAACCCGTGATTTGGGCATTTTCTAAGCATCATTTTAAATCTTTCCCATGTCTCACGGAATGATTCATTTTCTCCTTGTATGAACAAAGAAATTTCAGACTTTGCTTTGATGTATCGAAAGATGGTAGAAAATCTTTGCATAAATTTTTCTTCTACATCCTTCCAACTAGTGAAGCTCTAATTAGGAAGTGATCTGAGCCAATCTTTAGCATTTCCAGCCAATGAAAAAGGAAACAAGCGCATATAAACAATTTCAATATCAGCTGATTGAAAACTCATTGTTCCCACCAATTCATAAACTATGTCCAAATGTGAACATGGATCCTCATGTTCCATTGATGTGAATTGATGAGTAGTGATAAGAGTGAGAAAATCAGAATTTATTTCCAAGACTTTGGCGGTAACAAGTATTGCAATATTATAATAATGTCTTTCTCTGGTACATGACATAATCTCCAAGTGTCCTCCTAGGAGGTGATACTTGTTCATCTGCTGTATTGTTTTCCTCTTGAAAATATATTAGTTGAAAAGAAAAAGTATAGTTTTTCGAAAATTTTAAAAAATAAACAGAAAATTAAATTCTAATTAAATAAAACAAATAAAAGAAAATTCAAAATAAATCAGAAAATAAATAGAAACAAATAAAATTAAAATAATAACAGCAAATCTGCAAATAAAAAAAAAAAAAAAAAAAAAAAAAAAAAAAAAAAAAAAAAAAAAAAAAAAAAAAAAAAAAAAAAAAAAAAAAAAAAAAAAAAAAAAAAAAA
>Ga0123342_1007544_pt1 | contig 14290 bp, 8 predicted proteins | sample Turbeawhitnodule_FD_89960 | JGI IMG/M metagenome (GOLD analysis project Ga0123342, IMG submission 89960) | Root nodule microbial communities of legume samples collected from Mexico - Turtle bean Mexico white nodule | ecosystem: Host-associated > Plants > Roots > Nodule | place: Mexico: Nepantla...
AAGTGTTCGCTTCGGTGCAAGTAAAGGTATGGTCTTGGATTTATGCAAAGTCTCGTTCTGCTTATTTCCCTTATTCTAGTTGGGTTTTAAATCCTCTGGCTTGTATGAGGTTGATTCATTAATTGGTTAGTGTTGGTATGGTTATCCCTTTGCTAATTTGGTAGGAATTCTAATAGGAGATTGGTGTCAAGTATTTCTGTATAAGGGTTGGACTACCCCTGAAGTGGTCCCTATTTATTTATTTTTTTTATTACTGATCAAAAAAAAAAATTCTTGCCCAAGTGAGCAAATTCTCGCTCAAGCTAGACTCTCTGTAAAAAAACTTAAAAATTTTATTTTTGCTTGTGAAAGACTAGTTTATTATTGTATATTTTTTTAGAGAAAATTCTAAATTTCATTTAAAAATATGATTAAAGGAACTTAGTTATGTGTTTAAGTGAATTTTGAGATATATTTGGATTGTTTAGAAAAATTTAAAATATGATGTTATTGAATCGTGCATTGATGTGTTACATGAGATATGAAATGGTGTGAAAGTGTGATTAAGACAAAGTATTTTCAAGAAAGGAGATATTGTGTTGAGATTATTGTTAGGGTGCATTGATTTGTCACATAGATGAAGTTATTTAGTTGGTGAGAGTCGATTGAGGTTTATATGGCTTTGTCTGCGATTTGAAATATAATCGGGTCTTTCGGGTCATATGGTTTGTGAAAATGTAAAATAATTAATGGATTTATGTTGATATTTAAATTTAAATTTATATTAGAAGTTTTTAAAAATAGCTAGTTTACCTTTTCTTTGTTTTGTGGTTGCTTTCTTTCATTTGTGATGATCGTGTATTTACACAAGAACAAATTATGTTAAAAGTGATAGAACTCCTCAGTGAGAAATTGGAGGATGAAAATGTTTATTTTATTTTGGATATTTTGTTTTAATGTTATGTAAATATTAAAATTCCTATGAAGATGGATATATTTTGAAATATGAAAGAGTTATATATATTGCAAATTATGGTTATTAGATGTGGAAAATATAGGAATGTTACAAGGTTATAACCCTTCTCATTCCTCAATAGTTTTAAACATATAACATTTCATCTTATTGACATTGATGCACATATAAAAATCATTCATATCGATTCCTCGAATACAAATTTAGTAAGAGAATCTCTTAAATAGTGATTCCTCCCATATTTATAAAAAAAAACTCATTATCATTACGAACAAATGTTATAAAGCCATTAACATTTCAAATTTATTCATAATATTCAAATATTTTAAGCATTATCACTTATGCCAGATGTTTATAAGTATTTTCAAGTCAAATATAAGGATTAAAATCATGAATAGTTTCATACTTTAAAAATAAAATAATAATATTAATCATTAATCAAGAACTGGATATTAATCATAAATATAAAAAATAGACTACTTTTATTCCCAAAGAAAAGAATTAGATACTCATGGTGGCTATTACAAGCATCATCAACAAAAAAGAAAAAAGAAGAAGATCAAGATCAAGAACAATTACAATTTCTTTACAAATACAATTTTTTTGAAAATTATAAAAATCCTACATTTGATTGACGAATTCTTTCAAATTAAATTGTACTTTTTGTGTACGATTTTCTCAATTCTGAAATAATAACATTATATACCCATTTACAGAAATATAATATAAAATTACACTATTTTGAAGAAAAACACTAATAATGCACTTAAAACTCCCTCAGTCTTCACTATTGGTGAAATTACATAACACAAATTATAGAAAATATTTAACTTTTTTTTATCAACAAATAATAAAATAAATAAATTGAAATATTTAATAGATGAGCTAACGTGTAGAAAAAAAAGAGTAAAACTAATAAACCTCATATTATTATATTATTACATTTCACTCCTCTTTCATACTCATTATTAGTTATGTAGGTTGAATAATCTAACTTCCATTTATATTTATATTTTATACATACATGATAAATATTTAATTTTGTTATGATGCATGTAAATATAATTTTTTTAATAAAAAATATGACCAGCAGATTTAATTTTTAGTTGATTGTTACTTAATTTTTATGAAATGTATAAATTTTAATCAATATTTTTTATATTTAATAAAATTTTGGCAATATTTTTCATTGTTGATTTAGGTGGTATGAATTAGTAACTTAAATCAACCACGATGAAGTATGTAATAAAATATCAATACAAAATGTAATAAATTGAAATTAATTAAAATATAATTCTAATAAATTGTCAAAAATTAGACAAATCAAATCTCAATATACAACGGTTGGAGATTCCACATCGACTAGAGATTAGAGCCTTTCATTGTATATAAGTGGGTGGAAACCTTAACCCTATGAGCCGGTTTTATGGAGTTGAGTTAGGCTTAAAGTTCACTTTGTAATAACAACTATTGTTATTATTAGTTTTTGGTTTTTATAAAAAAAAATATTCAAGAACAATTCAAATTCCACTATTGTAGTTATATTAAAGTGAAAACAAAGAAGGACTATTGTACTTATATTAAAGTAATCGTAAAATAATCTTTGACACGTTGAAATAGAGAAAAAAGTTTGAAAATCACAAGAATGAACATATATGTATATATATATATGATCTAAACATCAAGGAAATAAAAGAAAAGTTGATTTAATATTGTGTTGGAAATTTCACGTCACTAAAAATTAAAATATTTTATTATATATGTAGATACAAATCTCATCTTATCAGTCAGTTTTATGAAGTCGAGTTAGATTTAAAATTCATTTTATAATATGATATCATAGTTTATCTACGTGAAAGTTTATCTATGCATGATTTTTAAATTGGTGTTGTTGCTTTATATTCAATGAAAATTTGTTAGAGTAAAGTTCTAAAAGATAAATATTTTAAACCAAGAATTTTTTGGATAAATAATAATATAATCAATTTTGAAAGTTTTTCCGAAACATTTAGAAGTTATAAAGGATGTTTACAGTCCAGATTAATTGCCAAAAATTTGATTTAGGTAATACTTTCAGATTTTGTTCAGTATTCATAAAGTTTTTTCTAATTTGAATCTAGGATTGTAATACTTTCATTTTCAATATTTTGAAATTTTTTATTATCTTGCATTGTCTTTCAAGAGTTTATATAAATTTCAATGTAAAAAATATGTTTCTTTTACTAATATTTATTCTGACAGGTTTCTAACAGGTTGTACTTTAAGGCTAGAGAGGAAGTATAAAAAAAATGCAGTATATACCCTACAACTTAATTAACTGAAATTGTCTATCACAAAGTGTGATATTTTATTATATGTTTTATAGGATCATTCATAATTTAAAGAATTCATATTTATAAGGGATATTCTCACGTATCAAGAGAAAAAAAAAAATATCAAAGGGGAGATAAATTTCCATAACACCTTATATAAAATTTATTTCAATTTTCTATTCTCCAAATCCTCTCAATATTTTATTACAAAAATATTCTACATTTAATAAGTCTAAAATGTATAAGCACCAAAACAATGCAAATAAACAAATTCATTACTAATTTTTCATATTTGTAGTGTGTACCATTATCTCAATTTACATATCATCCATTTAAGAAAATCTATTAACATTAATGCATACATATTTGACTCTAAGTTGTACATAATTATCATCATCTCTCATATGACAGGTAAATCCATATGATCTGCTTTGATCAGTTTTTTCAAATCTCAGACTCAGTCATATGAATCTCCTTCAATTTTCATCAATTGAATAATTTCATATGTAATTTCATTATATTAGTAAAGTCAAAATCGTCTCATTCACAAGACATATACAAATCAATACACCCTAATAACAATTTCGACACGATATTTTTTTTTTCTCAAAATATCATGTCTTTATTACAATTCACATATCGCATCCCACATTATCCAAAATCACATCATTAAGTTATTCCAAAGCTTAGAAATTTAAAACACACTAGAATTCATCCAAGAATCTCAATAACATCTAATTAGAGGATTCTTCAATTACGTATAAGTTTATTCCTTTTTGTCAAGGTGAAAATGAGTCTTTCTTGAGTGAAAACAAGTCTAGAACTCACTGTATCAAGTTAGCTTTAACGGGACTCGCTTGAGCGAAATATATCAACAATTTTTTACATTTTAAATATATTATAATACACCTTAAATGTATTAAACTTTATAAATAATATCCGTATGTAATATTAAATTTATATATGAATTCATTATCTATATATAATAATTTATTAATAAATCTAAAAAAATTTGTATTCTAACTTTTGTAAAAATGAATCTATGAGTTAAGCCTATTCCGAGAGGGCAACCAAACTTAGGTTTGTGAAATAAGGAGTAGATAATCCTACACTTTCATCAGAATTAATTTTAAATATACAATCAAAATAAATAACTAATAAACGTAATTTATCAGAATGTAGAATAAGATTGTTACATCGATTAAGATACCACCACCATTATTTTTATTTTATATGTGTTTGCTTTGTTAATTAAGTTAAGGTTAACTTAAACTTAGAGATAACATCAAAACTTATTGTGATTAAGTCTATGAGATCATAAAAACTTCATGTCCTAGATATTTAGTTCATGCAAGGTAGATTGAACTTGCTCGTTAAAATCAATAAATTAAAAAAAAATGAATGAAAAAAATAATGATTTAAAATTTATTTAGGAGATAGTTTGATGATGACTATTATTTAGAAATTTACATGATTTTATCTATGATTAACTGTTTTCACTCTTAGCTGTTCCAACTTGTAAAGAACGGCAAATAAGTCATCCCATTGAGAAATACGGGCCAGTGTTGGCTATCATTTGGAAGAAAAGCCAACTTTATTATAGTAATTAAAGGACAACTTGTTAACAACATAAAATAAATATTCTAATCCATCATTAATAAACTAATACTCTAAATGTTCCTTGTTCCTTAAAGGAGTGGCCTACTCTAATAAAATTGATTTATCTAAATAACCGGCCCCGTTGCAAGCATAGATTCTCCTTGGTTTATATATAAAAGAAACAAATGTTGATTAAGGCAGAGAAAAAAGAAAGTTAAAAGAAAATGGTGGGTATATTAACAGTGGACCACATGATGATAATGACCTAAGGTTGTCGTTTTATCAGCATAATGGCTATTCAGAATGGTCTTTATCTTCTTCTCAACTTGGGTTCTTCATACTGTCTCTCTTATTGCACATGCATCGATACGTTGTTTCTTATATTTAATCCATTCCATTCAAACTCAACTTCTGCATTATTTTTTGCTTTTCAAAAAGAGCAATGACCATCAATTAATTATTATTCTTATTCAGTACAAAAATGTTAGGTTCATTTATAAGCTTTTGTAAATGGATAATAAATTATGCTATCTTGGATATTTGGCATTTTAAATCTCATTGAATGAAGAAGATGAGTTCTGTGCTTAGAATATGTATCCTATTGGAGTAAGGTACGGCAGAGAGTGGATATATAAACCAGACTGTTGTGATTGTCACCCTGGTGAGGGAACAGTGTAATTATCTGCAAGTCCCGACAAAGACACAGAGTAAATGTGGTGCAATGCCTTTGGACATAATTTTGAAACTTGAAAAAAGATGAAATGGAGATTTGAGAGTGAAGTAATGGAAAGAAATGTGGTAGATAGAAGCAGTTCAGTTTGTATTAACTTCTGCTCCATCCAAAAGTGGCAGATAGAAATAGAATGGGTTTGGTTGTCTCCTATGAGATGAGAAAGTCCTTAGAAGCTATTATTTTGGGTCCTAAACCTAATAATATCTGTTTGGCCCATTTAACCTGGGTATGTATGCCTATGCATGCCCATGCGTGCATCATGTGCAGGTGCAGCCTAGGTCTATCTGACATGCAGGGTACCAAATTTTGACCGAGCTTAGACCAATATACTCAATACAAATATAACTATATTTATAAATATTTTTATAATGTTACCTTTCAAAAGCTAACCACGTGATCACGTGCCCGTCGCGGGGCTCAAAACTCAAAGGTCATGTGATTTCAAACGCAATTAATGATTGTTTTACTAGTTTTAATTAATTGTGGTTTCATTTACTTCCCATGATCTTGTCCCTGTCCCTTCCCAGGCTACCATGTGATGTTTGGATTCGTAGTCCTTGTGGTCTTATCACGGACCTTAGTCTTCCTTTTGGGGAACTTCTGTGAAACCAAAATGCTTTTTGTAATTTTAAACTTAATGAAATTTAGATATCAGTTTTGATTTTGTGAGACATTATTCTCTTCTGCTTATAAACTTTAAATTTGGTAACATATTAAACCTTAAAGGAAAGAAAAGAAAAAATATTTGTATGACAAGTGGATTTATTCTTTTCAATATATTATTTATCTGTGTGTAATATAGCTATTTGTGAAAGTACCTTTAGAAAGGGTTAATGTGAAAATAAAGGACTTCTAATCTCAGTTTTGATTCTTTTCACGTGATCTTCCTTAATTTAAATCACTTTTCAGCCACAACCATTCCTTTGAGTGGTTCATTAATTCTATTTTTTTATTAGAAAGAGGTGTGTGAGAATGAGATGGTTCCATTTTAAGTGATTTGAAAGGAAAGTATTAAAAAAAATGGATTTGTTTAGATTAATATATGTAAAATAGATTAATAAAAAAAATTTATAAGTGATGTAATGTTATAAGAATTTTTTCTATTTTTTTTAAAGATTTAAAATCTAAGTTTAAATTTATTCTTATTTTTATTCTTACTTTTATTTTTATAAATATTTAAATAATAAAATATGAAGTATTTTTTGTGCAAATTTGAGTTAATTAAAATTTTGTAAATTATTTTACAGTTAAATTATTATTTTTAGAAAAAAATAGTTACTTATCATTATCGAAATATGAAATTTTTTTATAAAAATAAAACTTTTCATTATAAATTGAATTGTAATATTAGAAATTGTAAAAAATATTTCAAAAATAATTTGAAATGAAGTAAATGAAATATTAAAGACATTTATTTCAAAAAAAATAGGTCAAAATCAATTAAGTAGTTAAAAATATGTTGTTCATAATTAATTATGGGTGAATTAAAAAATAGTGCATCACGGTTCAATATTAATTATTGATTATAAATGACTTAAAAAATAATACATAATCCATTATGGAGTTAAAAATAAAAGGTTAATAATCATGGAGTTAAAAACAAAATTTTAATAATTAATTATGAGTGAAAAAGGAAATTTTTGTTAAAGGTAGTTGTGTAATCTCAAAAAGTTGTGAATATTACATTCCCTCTTCAATTGGATGAGAGATATGTTTTGCGACTCTCTTCCATACATTTCCGCACATTCACCTGTTCACGTTCTTCCATCCTTCAATTCATCCCCAAATGGTCCAAATAGATGCTAAGTCATTATGAATAATAATAGTATTTCTATTTTTTTAATCAAAATATGTTTTAATGTATTATTTGAATAATATTTTTACATTTTATTATTACTTTAAAATTCTTTAAATCCATTAAAAGTTTTCAGATAATTTAGAAACTGCCAGTTTTTTTAAAATGATTGCATTTGTGGATTTACAGCATAATTTAGGGAGTTTCATAATTATCAAAATTATTTTGACATTCTTACACGGTTAGTCTCAATTTTGTGATGGTTTTGGAGAACCTAAAATTAATACTTGATAATTAATAGTCAAAAACTATATAAAAAAACCGATTAGACTCTTCTTCTAGATTGTAACTTTTCGACAACAATATTGAATTGCAAATCTCATTAAGTTCTCCGTGTATGTCTCCGAAAAGTTTGTTTCTTTTTCTATGTTTATTTTATAATTTCAATAACACAATTATTATTATTTCAATTATAATATTAAGTTTTACAATAAATTTTAAATAATTTAAACATGCATTTAATAAATTAGATGAATAGAAACAAACTTTATATTATTATTACTATTATTATTATATAAAACTGTATAAATATATTACTATAATAACAAAATTTATTATATTCATTAATTTTTTTAAATAGTCTAAAATACACTTTCTTTAGCTTATTTGGTGTGAGACAATTGCTCTTTGAGGTGCATTATGCGAGGTCTGGTTCTTTTAGCAAACCTTTTTATTCAGCATATCTAAGGATTGTTTTGAATTTTTAACATTCCCCACCATAATGACGACATTTTAATTAACTAAATGGATTATAGCAAGAAAGATCAATTGATCTTCTTATTTCTAGTAATTGAAGCCATTGTGTTAATGTGTACTGACTATCAATAAACAGAAATAATAGGCTTTAAAAAAGATTATGTAAAGTATTTTTTTGTAGTGTATTCCTTGTAACAGAAGAAAGAAACCAGAGAAGCTTTCCAACAACATAAGGGAAGTTATGATTGATTGTAAAGAAAGAACAATGTATGATGATGGTGGAATCAAACCAGAGCAGAGTAAGGAATGCATCAATATACTTGTTTTCACCCTTTTTCATTTTAAACATCTTTTAAAAATATGACATGTAAAAGATCTTTCAAATATGAGAAAGAGTGAGATAGATTTTTATTTCGAGAAAGCTCGATAGAAGAAGGATAAATACAAGTTTGTAAGATTTCTAAATTTGAAAAAACTACAAAAGGAATTGAACATAATAAGGATTGGTACTATTAAGTTGTATGTCAATATTATAAGATTGGGGAGGAATGAGCAAAACAATAAAGACAAGTCTCTTAGAATCGAATCACAACAAAAAGAGAAGAAGATATATTAGAGAAAGAAAATGACTAAATAAACTTATAAACAATTAACTAGAGATATGACTATGGAAAGAAGTGTAAAGGTGGATGGAACAAATTTAAGTTAAAAGTAGAGGAAAGCGATACGAAGTGATTAAAAGGAAGTCATATAGAAAAACGAAAAATTTATATTTTGAATTATGAATCTAAAATATAATTCCAAGAAAGGGTAAAAATGGAGTTTCAATTTATATCGGGTGCTGCTTCAAATCATTGAAGTGCAGAATGCAATTTCTCCACAAGACAATTCTCAACATCGATATCTTCCTACCAAAAGCCCAGAGTGAGCCATTCTAAATCAGAACCTTCAGGTGTCTATGGCCCGACTGGTAATTTCAGCTTTCTCTCATAGGCCCATTGTTAAAACATTTTTCAAATTTTTTTGTAAAGACAAAAGAAAATTATAATAAATATTTTTCTATTTTAATAATTATTATAGTAATTAAATTTTTAATTATATATTTTTTATTATTATTGTAAATAAAAAATGGAAGCACGCCCATGAGTTGCCACTGATTATAGATAAATTGTTTTTGGTAACATGTAAGAATTTTTTGGGTTCTCCCATTAATTCTAGCAGGGCAGTTTCTTCCTGCACCCCCACAATGTTATACAAAGATCAAATTGTCCCTATTATTTTTTAAAAACCCTAAAATGCACTTGAACTGTATTTATCTTTTTGTATTATGAAATTCGGAAAAATTTCAAATCCACCAATCCATAACAGAAATATGCATTATGGATTCAGAAATCCATAATTAAAAAAAAGCATTCCAGATTTACCAATCCGTAATAGAATTAGGCTTTCGGATTCAACAATCCGAAAATCAATAATTTATGCAAAAAATGCTTCCAGAACACCCCCTCATCCAGAAGAAAAATGATTCAGTTCCAGATTAATGAATCCGTAGCACACTCCCATATCCCTATTTTCGGTAACCACGGTATCCTTTTTTAAATAAAAGATTAAGGCCAGTTTTGGGATTTAGAAAATTGTGGGGGTCCAGGAAGAAAAATGTAGGGGTGCAGGAAGAAGAAGCCTTCTAGCAGATTCAAAGTTTTACTTTTTTTTCCCGTTAGGCCCAATAAATTATCAGCTTAATTTGCGATAACCTCTTATCAGACTTAAAAATTATCCAAAATATAAAACAAAACGAAGGAACGAGTCCCTAACTTACCATAAAAGAATAACTTCGTTGATAAAATTAAACATATCTAAATATGATTATAGTTCTCCAAAAATAAATAAAGTTTTGATTTTTAATTATACTTAATTTTACTTATTTATTTATTCTTTCAAACACCTCTAGTTAGTTTCCATTATTATGTAATACTGTTGACTTTTTATGTCTTTAATAAAAGTTTAAGTGATGCTTTAAAATACCACTCACTGGTGTTTTGCTTAATATAATGTCACAGTATGTTATATCTCTTAATTTCTTTCTAAATATCGGTTAAAAATTCTATGATTAAAAATAAAAAAAAATTTATAATATAAGTGGGTACAAATTTTATTTTATAAATCAATTTTATTAGGTTATGATATCAATACATATAATTTAATTATTTAAAGTAAACTTTAGAAATATAAAATAGTAAGTGTTTAGTTACTTTAAAGTAAAGTTAAAAATAAGAAAAATAGTGATTTCAGATATTACTGTGAAAATTAAAGAAAAGCGTTTTATAGAGATTAAAGCCATTTCTTTTTTGTTTTATAAGATAAATAATAATAAATTTGAATTTCAGAAAGATGATGAAAAATAAATAAAAAAATCAAATACTAGAAAACATATTTGAAATAATTTAAAAATTATAGTTAAGAGAAATGACTTGTAAGCTATATAAATTTTTCTACACTTTTATATTTGGATTAGTTTAGAATGAGAGGAATAGAATTCAAGTGAAATAAAACAAACTAATATTAAATTATACTACTTAAATTGGTTAAAATAAAATGAAATGAAATATTAAATATGATAAATGAATCGGATTAAAACGTTGAACCACTAGTCTATCAATTTAGCAAACCAACGGGAGAGAGAAATGAGTTAGTTCCTCCATCTGTACTGTTTTATTTTAAAAAAAATTATTATATTGAAATTACTGTATAATTTTTTATTAAGTCTTTTAATATTTTTTTAAAAAATTAAAATATATTTATTATTCTTGTTAATTTATTATATACATTTAATTTCTTTAATACTGATAAAAAAATATTTAAATTTAATTCAGACTAAATTGTTAATATACTTTATACTTTTAATTAAATTGCCTATTTAAAATACTTTTGGAAAATTTTTTTTTAACACTTATAGGTTCTTTAACCCATTTCCAAACAGATCATGTTAAGATTATCCAGTCCATTTCAGTTTACAAGCCCAAACTCTTCTTAATATATTAGTTCTGGGAAATTGCTTTCTGCACCCAATGTTTTTGAACCAATGCCTATGTTAAATGATAAAAATATTCCTTTTAGTTTCTAAATAGGAGTGGGGATTGCTAGGAAAAATGTATTCTGGATTTGGATTTCCAAAATACATTTCTAGATTTAGATTTTTGGATCAATTTTTTGAATTTTCCAGATTTAGATTTCTAAAATACATTTCTGGATTTAAATTTTCAGAACACATTTTCATATTTTTGTTTTGCAAAATTCTTTTGTCAACATATATTTCTTTATGGATTTTGTTTTCTGGAATTTTAATTCCAGAACACAAAAAATCTATTTTGAATTTTCTCTTCCAAAAATATTTTTCAATTCCAGAATTTTACTTCTGGAATGTACGGTCATTTTGAAATTTCAAAATCTGATTGAGTGTAGTGTGTAGGTTTAAAATCGTTGGGTGCTGAAAGCAATTGTCTTAGTTTTGATTGAATTCCAACCAAATGATTTATTGACCCATCTTTATGATCTAACATATATAGTGAAATTTTATTTAAAATTTATGGTAAATTCTTCCTATACCTCCATATTTTTTTTAACTCTAACAATACTTTTATGAATATGATGGAGAGTGCCATACATTCTTTTTCATTTTCAAATGGTATTTGTTTGTTGTGACCAATGATGAATGTATTTTCGTTTGTTTTTTTTTTCATTTTTCATTTTTTTTGAGTCACAAACCCCAGGAAAAAAAAAACAATGAGGTGCAAAATTAGAGTACAAAACTATAAAAAAAAATATTTTCACACTGGAAAATGTCGAATACAACAAACTTTTGTGTCAACTCTCTCACATACGCTCAAATGATGAAATTGCTCCCTAAAACATTGTAGTGAGAGAAGATGAAAGTGTTACAGTTACAAGGAAGGTATGGGGGTGCAAGGTGCAACTACGATTATTTAAAAAGATAAGGTTATGTTTCATTTAGAACTATTTAATTTTTTTTAAAAAGACTAAAACCGAACTTTTCACTGTTAATATGGAGGTAGAGGTGAAGGTATATAGGTGGAAGAAGAATTATCGAAATTTATCTATATCTATACACTTTTATATTATAAATTTGAAGAGTTATTTTATTTTAACTAAGCCACATCTTTCTCTTGTAATGAATAATGAATTTTCTTTAATAATAATTTATTTGTTTCTAATACTATTTCCTAATAATAAAACTGAATTTAAAGTGTACATACAAATGGGTTGGCTATTTAACTACAACTACAAATCAAATTTAATAACAAACTTAAAAAGTTATAATACTTTCTCTCAAGACATTAAAAACACAAGGGTGAGGAATAAATTAACTATAATGCAAAAGCATACCAATCATAGAAATTGTAATAAACTCACTATAGTAAGATGGATCAAGTAGCAAGTCTCTCACAAAATTAATAAGGGAGCTTTTTTGTGCTGCATGTATTTGGCTCAATAAAGAGAAAACATGTGATAAATAAATAAAAAAAATAGATACATTACCATTTCGTGTTATATGTATTGTTATTCAATTATATTTAAAGTTGTATTTCTTAATAATATACATTTTATTAAATATATTTTATATTATTAAAATAAAACTTTAAATATAATTAGAAAACCATACTAATACTTGTATCTATTACTACTATTTTTATAAACTTACTTGCATTAACGAAAATGAATGTTTTTAGGAAAAGAGACAACTTTGAAGCCTAAAAAGTTTTTAAGATCTCCAATAATTTCTAATTTGAAAATATATGTTTGTGAAATCGAAGATTGATTTGGAAAGTAAGAATAATATCGTCAAGATATGTTGCAAATGGTTGATGAACTAACTAACACCCTTCGTAAAGAAAGATTTGTGAAGGATTATTTAAAATATTTTATTGTGAAATGATGGAAGAGGACTTGGAGAATCATTATTAATTTATCACGCATAAAAAATGTATAAGAATGATAAAATAAAAATGAATGATTTTTTTCGTCTTATTGATTTCTAAACTCTCAAGAGAATTATTAAGAATTCTTTACCCATAAAAAATATAAAATAATAAAAAAAAAGATATGATTCTTTTTTTATTAATATCTAGGAGCAACTAATAAAATGTATTTATATACAAACATTGATAGTAAAAAAATACATAAATTATATTGTTTGAGATTCGATGAGTATACAAGATTACACACTGTTAAGATTTTGTAATTAATATTAATTTACGTTGTGTGGGATTGTTTCTCATGTATGATTGTTTCTCTAGTTGTTTCTTTAGTTCTAATTGTTTCTCTAGTTCCATCACATCTTATACACGTATGAATCTCACAAATCCAAACATTTAACCTCTTTACTTGAGTTTTCTAGTGAATACTTCTTTAACTTTTCTCTATCTCTAAAATATATTTTTCTCATGTCGTATTCATCATAGTTAGTTAGAAAACATGAGAAGAACAAATATATAGTGTAGTTCCATACACTTGGTGTTGCAATAAGTGTAGTGCATTCTAAATGGTTGAAATCTAAGTATTTTTCTTTTTTATGTGTCTTGGTTCAGTGAGTAGCTAAGAAGTGACACTTGTAGGAACTAATTGAAGGAAATAAGAGAAGGCAAAAAGTTGTAGCAACTGATTGAGCGTAATTGCACAAAATTGCAAAAATGATTTTATTCATTTTGATTTACTCAATCATATATATAATAAAATTTACAATTACTGAAAGCTCTATAAGATAGGAATACTAACAGGCTTGTAAACTAACCATTAATGCAATATAACAATAAAATAATTTAGAGGTAATAAAATCATAATTAATAATAATAAAATCTGAATTAATAACCAACATCCTCCCTTAATTATGATTTCGAACAACCTTCCCAAGTTGAGTCATGATATTGTTTTTCTCAATCGCCATCAATTCTTGATAACTCTCAGTATCGAGGACTGAGAAACCTCCTGCTGAAATATCTAAAAAAGGAAATGGACTTGAGATTAAAACTTATTGATCCCTTAACATGAACTAGCACAAGGCTATATAAAGGAAATACATATGGTAACTTCTGTCAAAGCATAACCGAAGGCATAGGAATAGGAAT
>Ga0123342_1007545_pt1 | contig 14290 bp, 8 predicted proteins | sample Turbeawhitnodule_FD_89960 | JGI IMG/M metagenome (GOLD analysis project Ga0123342, IMG submission 89960) | Root nodule microbial communities of legume samples collected from Mexico - Turtle bean Mexico white nodule | ecosystem: Host-associated > Plants > Roots > Nodule | place: Mexico: Nepantla...
AAAATATATATATATATATATATATATATATATATATATATATATATATATATATATATGTTATGATTGGCATTGTTACAAATGTTTGGGATTCATCTGTTATTAGTAAGACTTAAAATCGAGTGTTTCTGTTGATTTGAAATATACATGTTTGATTTCATCTTATGCGAAATCTTGATTTACCCTTATTTGAAGTAAGTAGTGACTGTACTCTGGGTGTGCACTTGCTCTGTGATCTATAGATGTTTTTTGACATCTTGCTTAGTTGTTACAGGTTGGGCTTTAGTACTCATGCCACGAACAATGAAGAGGCTGCTGCAAAAGCAGCTGCTGTTAATTTTGACAGTGAAGCTCCTACAATGTAACAGCCTTTTCACCCGTAGCATAAATTTTTTTATTATGGTTTTCCCCTTATTCATGGATGTATAGTTTATGTTGTCATGATTATTGATTAAACTCATATACAACTGAATGCAAATTTCACTGCATGATATTTTATCCCTTCGTCTCAGTCTAAGAATGATGTTAAAGATGACATTGGTTTTACATTCAAGGAGTTCACTGGGATGTAAATATTTTAAATCTCAATAATGCAGGTTTCCCTTGCAAATGATAACTGTGATAGTCAATATGAATTTCAGGAACTGGTAAATATAATCAGTGAAGTATGACTAGAACCCTTTCGGGCTTCATGCTATATGCAAAATCTGTATTTCTTGATATTTATGGACTCACTGGCAACTTATATGCATGCAAACTTATAATTTTTTGTGTAATTTTGTGATCTCCATTTCCTTTCCAGATTTGATAAGATCATAAATAAGGAAATCCCTTCGAGTATTGTATACGAGGATGAAAAGGTTCTAGCATTTCGAGATATTAATCCACAGGCTCCAGTTCATGTTCTAGTCATTCCAAAATTTAGAGATGGATTAACACAACTTGGGAAGGTCAATAATCGCCCTTTTTTTATGTGTACTCTGACAAAAAGTTTTACACGATTCTTTTGCTTTTCCCTCTGTTCTGGCTACTAACATCAAGAAAAATTACAAGGATTTATTATGTATATAACTTCCTGTATAGTATTTAGGTGAATAGCTTTTTGGAAAAAAATCTAATTTCTCATGAAAGTTAGTTTACTGAAATTGTAATGTCTTTTAAGATGTTTTTGTGAAGATCTGCAAATGGAAGATAAGAAGCATCATTGGAAATAGCTGAATATAGAACTTATAAGTGAGATCCCATGACAAGTCTTGATGAATTGAAATTCAGTAATTTCACATGCTTGTCTAGGAGGAAAACTAATATGAATTTAAACAGAACAAAATACTGATTTTAGGTACTCTGAATATGTTGGTTTTGAATTTGTGAAGCATCTCATCCATAATGACCACACTGCCCTATTTTCCTATTTGTCTCATGGTAGTCTAATTTTGAATATACTTTCACATTATAGAGCCCCTAAAAGTTACATTTTGATTCAAATTTTCTTCTTTTCAATCTTTAATTAATATTATTTTCTTGCTGGTTGTCGGGTTTTTGGTTAATTTTGATTAATGAGTTATTTGAATGTCTCATTAGATGGCAACATTACACTGTTTTTTTTATGATCTGATTTGGCGATTTTAAAGAACCTCTAGTGTTTATATGCCAACAAAGGAGCAAATTTTTCTTTAAGGCCACTCCACCACTGTAGGATATTTCCCGATCTCTCTCTTTGCAGCAAGGAAAAATTGAGTTCTTTTTACGTGATATATAAAATCTCCTTTTACAGGCTGACAGTAGACATGGGGAAATATTGGGTCAACTTCTCTATGCTGCAAAAATAGTAGCTGAGAAAGAAGGCATCGTTGATGGATTTCGCGTTGTCATTAACAATGGTCCAAGTGCCTGTAAGCTTGTTTCTGGTCAACAATGTCTGATTATTTTCACTTGCTTATACTTCTACTGGTGCAACAGCCTACTAACTTCCTCTTCTCATACACTTTTATTTGATTAGGTCAATCTGTGTATCATCTGCACTTGCATGTATTAGGTGGGAGACAGATGAATTGGCCACCGGGTTGAATTCTTGTAAATTATAACTTTGAAAATTTCTGATGAATCTCTTGGATATTTCTACTCCTAGAGTTGTAATTTCTGACCTACTTATAAATAATATAGGAACAAGTAATCCTTCAGTTTTTGGTTAACTGATTATTCAGCGGAAGCTTATCTGGAATTAAATAGAAATGGTGAAATACTCGTTAGTTTTTACTAGGAAAACCCAACCTTTTTATGTCTCGAAATCTCATTTTGATGTAGGAAACTTTTTCTTAAACAATTTTAAGTTAAAAATAATTTTGTTGCTGTACATGTCGCATTTTTTAATTTGGAACTTCTAATAAAAAGGTTTTAATTTACCCTATATTTGTTTTTTTTTCTTTTGTTCCTATTATTCGTTCTTCTTAAATGCATATGAAACTCGGACACTCCTCTTAAATGACGTGTCGGTGTCGGATATTCGTATCGAACACTGACATTCGTATGATACTTGTAGGACACGTATTTGTGAAGTGTCAAATTCAAAAAGTATTTGTTAGATTTTTAACAATTCTAACACAATTTTAAAAAGAAAAAATACATCAATTTTCTAAAATCTCAAACTTATTGTATAACTTTTTATTATGATTATAAAATAAGAAACAAATTATTTTGAACCAGTCATGAAAAATATCTTTTTTGTCCAAAATATAATTTGAAACATATTTGTGCACATAAATCTTTATTGTCAATTTATATAATTCATAATTGTATAATATATAAATCTGTGTACCCTGTCATATATTTTAGAGATGATACGTATCTCTATGTTTGTGTCAGTGTCGTGTTACATAGAGAGTGTCTCTGTTACATAGAGATTAATGTGACGTGAATTTATTATGAAGTATAAAAATAAAATTAGAATTTATGGTTAAAAATAGTTTTGGTTTGTGAAATTTGGGAGGTGATCCGTGACAAAGTAGTAAGTGCAGTTACTTTATTATCAACATGAAGGCATTTCCAAATTGTTATTCTTTCTTAACTTTATTGAGAAAGACCTGAACTTTATGTTTTTGTATATATATTTATTCTAATGGTTTAAAATCAATTTTTCAAAACAGCTAGCTGCCTTTTCTGACTGAAAATCAATTCTTCAATCATTAATTTTCTCAAAATAAATTCTAACGCGCTGAATGACTTTTTCATATTTGCTTTGTTGACTCTAAAGAAAACCTTCGCATTTAAACCTTAAAAATAGAAAAAAAATTATGGAATTTTTTTCCTTTGATATCTAAGAGTTTTAGTTATAACCTTTTCAAAAAGAAATATTACTTTCTTACGCTTTCTCTTCTTTTTTAGCTTATACCCCCTCTTTTTCTCTGATTTTATAAAATAATGTAGAGAGAGGTATGACAATGAGAAAGATCAAACTCTATTTTTTATTGATATCATTTTCTTACTTATATTTTTGTGTTTTTATTTTAAGTGTTTTCTTAATTGGACACAAACAACATATAAAACTACTTGTATAAATATTATTTTTGAAATTTTTTAAAGTAATATAAATTTAGAATAAATTTGCAGAAATTAAAGCAAAATTTTACAAATCATACAAGAGAAAAGTCTTTGAATGCACCAATTTTTGAAAAAAATTCCAAAAAACTTTTTATTACCTATTACCTGCCGTTGACAAACGAATAAATTAACATTTTAATTACATTTGATTTATTTTTTAATTTAAAATATTATTATAATGGTTTCTCAAGTTTATGTCTTTTAAATTTTGGATGTGAACAAAATCTTTTCCTTTCATTTATAACCCATTCTTCCTACAAGTATGTTTTGTCACTCAAGATTATTATTACCAGTGGCATAGACAAGACTTTGGCCACATGAAACCGCGTCTTACTTTACAACCTGCTTAAGCAGTTTCCTCTTTCCTTGTCACAACAATACTGTTTCACGTTCTTCATCTTCTTCATCATCATTCATTCACTTTTACTATTTCCACATAAAAAAAGTGGCCAAGCACCACCACTTCTTATGCAACTAATTACAAAAGGCTTCTCCTGAGACGTCTAGAATCTTCTGTTTGCTCACTAAAAGAGTCTCACGATCCTCATCACCATGATCACAAATGATTTTTTTTTTCAACATGAAGCTTAGCTTACTTCCAAGTGCAATTTTTATTTTTCTATTTGCTTCAAATCAAGGTACTTTATTTTCATTTTCCACTTATAAAGTAGAAACTTAGTGACCTTTCAACGGTGTTTGGCAACATTTCCTGTAATCTGCTGGATCACGAAATAGGGGCCATCTGAACTCCACAATTTGGCAAGTTCGTTTGGTCTCTGGCCCTTTTGTGGTACTTGTTCATGTAAGTTTCCTAAATCCTTTCTGCATAGGGTTTAACAGATGTTGTTAGACTCTACATTGTTGCAAAAAAAAAAAAACTTTGATTTTAATTGTTTAAATATGATTCATTTCCCAAGATAAAGTAAAGTTATTAATTATTGGATTAGCATAATTAGAAACATGAATTTCATACTTTTTAGTACATAACCAATTATGAAGATAACAAAACTGTTTTGGGAGAAACTATCTTGTTTCAAATCTTAATTCAACCTCGTAAAAAAACCAAAACCAACTTATAAGGTGAGAGGTTTGCATTGAATTATATAATATGAAATGTTAATCTCTAATTGTGGGATTTCCAACATACAAATTTTCTTGTTCTTGAGTAGTACATAAACTAACTTTACTAAGTGTGTTCTTGAGCATATTCTAATGCTCAATCTGCTTCGCTACTGGAACTTGTTTAACTCGTGTGCTGAGGGTGAAAGTTGTTGTTTTGTTTCCCTTGAGACGGTACAAAGAATGTCGAACCTTGAGTATTTAGAAGTCAAAGACTAATTTTTTGCCTAGACTAGTCAACCCCTTTTCTGCTTTTGGATCCAGCTTCATTACTAGTTATTTAGCAATTCCTTATTTTCTGAATGATAGTACTGCAAAGTTTCATAATTGATTTTCTTTTTTCAATTGATATGGGAGGTATGTTTGAGATGTTCTGTAAGAAGTATGAAAATGAAATTATTTTCTTATCCATTATTCATATATCTTCTTTTGCAACTGTGTTCTTGACTTATGTATCAAGTTTAATTATTTCTAGTCCACTGAGTTAGGTCCACATGGCGTTAACAAACAATATACTATTGTTTGTAACAGAGGAAAACACAATGTCACTGATGTTATTTTAGATTTATGTTAGCTTTGCTGCTTAGCTTACCTGGACATTGAAGAAGATCATGACAATGCAAATCTCAAGTAAAAAGTTCGATCGAGCACCAAGCATTCGACAGCTGTTTCCACCAAAAAATCTTGAGGAAAGTAATGGATGTGTCATATGCTCTGGTCAGTCCTTCAATCATCAATGTAACACGCAAGAAACCAGAACCCATCAATGCTATGGTTCAAAACCACTTCTGTTAAAAGATGTGGCTCCTAGCCCCAGAAATTCCATATCTTCTGTTTCCAATGCCCTTGAACATACTGTACCTATGCATCAACTAGTTGATCGCTCAGCTACTTCACCAATTTCATCTCATCAAGTTGATTACCAATTGGATATTGACCACATTTGTTCTTCGGAAGCCCCCTCAAGTTCATTTCCTGCCTTTCGTAAGTTCATCATGCTGGCTGTACATTATTTGAAGTTTTGTGCTCCATGATCCATTACTTAAGCATCTTAGGTACTCATTGTTTCTAGTATAGATTTATAAGAATATTGTAGAACTCTGCCAGCTGTGGTAAGGAATTAGTGGTTAAAATGTGTTGATATTCAATGTTTGCATGACAGGAGATAAAATGCCAATGAGTCTTCGGATGTATTTGCCCTTATATAGAGCTGCTTTGAAAGGAGACTGGGAGAAGGCCAATGAGTTCCTAAATTTGCATCCTGGTGCGGAGAATGCCAGGATTTCAAGAGGGTGGGAAACAGCTCTTCATATTTCAGCCGGGGCTCGAGGCACCAAATTTGTGGAGGAACTTGTCAAAAGAATGGAAACTAGAGACTTGGAAATTCAAAATAAAGATAAGAACACTGCACTTTGTTTTGCTGCTGCGTCTGGGGTTACCAAGATAGCTAAGCTAATGGTGGAAAGGAATGGAAACTTACCTAGAATACGAGGTAGTGAAGGGGTGACACCACTTTATATAGCTACATTGCTGGGCCAAAGGGACATGGTTTGGTATCTCTATTCAGTGACCGATAAAGAGATTCTAAAAACAGAAGACTATTTTAGTCTACTAATTGCTGCTATATCCACAGATTTATATGGTAAATTTCGAAAACTGGTTATGAGTCCTTTTAAGAGACTTAGAAGTTGTAGTTAGTCATTCATGAACTTGGTTTCTCAGATTTTGCCTTACATGTTCTGGAGTGTCGACCACAATTAGCAACTTATCATGGCTTGAATGGGGAGACAGCTTTACATGTGTTGGCAAAAAAGACTTCATCATTTAGGAGTGGCACTCAACTGGGCATCTGGGAAAGATGCATCTATCCATGTAGGTATCACAGCATGAAATTGTGAAATTGTTACATTTTATGAGATCTTCTTACCTTATGCCTTGAATGTCATCTTTTAAAGTCCTTATATAGAAAGATTGTTAGGTCTGGCTAAACACTATACATCTAGATGAAGTGTTAATACCTATAAAAGAAAATGAGACCAATAAGAAGTTCATTTTTTTTTTTCAAAGGATGACTTGTTGAAATTTCTTTTTGAAGGGATCCAAGTCAAACTAGCAACTGAGTACAAATGCCAGTCAAACAACTCGCTATCCCAGGCTCCTTCAACTTTTCAAGGTATGTTAATTTTTTCTGCTGCAAAATATAAGGGGCATCATCCATAAAGAAATGAGCTTTCACATTCAGAGGAAGCTTTAGACTTCGTTAAGTTTTTTTATCACATTCATGATACATCATTAGAAAGATGATTGTTAACATGAAAAGAGAAGAGTGATGAAGAGATTCAAAACATTTTTTTTATTTTCTGCCTAACCACATTGTATTTCATACTCTAAATTATATTTAAGGCCACATACATTAGAAATGACAGTCCATCATCATTCTCATACATGCTGTCAGCAAAATATCATATACCCACTGCATTTAGAGTACAAATCTGTCCAAAATCAAAGTAAATGTATGCCAAAACATTACCACTTACAAACAAACTCACTGAAATAAGTAAACATAATTAAAATAGTAAAAAAAGAAGATTTTTGCAGCCCATTAATTTAACAATGATCTGACACAATCATTCTCAAACCTCTTTCAGTAATGACATTAAAAAACAAAACCAAAATCTTGCAGGGAATGGATTAATATGATCAATATAAAGACATCAACAATGGTATTTCCGTGGTCACCAACAAACATGAATATTCAACATAAATGATATATTGCTTCTCCATTATGTCTATGTAACCAAGATATTTGTCTTGTGATTCATTATTAAACTATGTATTATTGGATTGAAGTTGCAGACCTATTGGTGAATGGACTCTGTCGTGCTGTAAAATATCTTGGTATGCTGCCAGCCTGATTGTCTCACTATAGTTGTTTTTACTTGAGCTAATTTGCTGTACTTATAGTGCCAGGATTTGAAACCGTTCAGAAGAAAAAGATATTGAACTCTCAGGCTTTAAAGTTAGTGCAACATCTTTGGGAACTAGTAGAGTCATCAGACGAAATGCACTATGGAGACTTAATTAAAAGCCCTTTGTCACGGCCCCTATTTATTGCTGCTGAATTTGGAATACCTGAGATTGTAACTGAGCTTCTTTACTCATATCCCGATCTACTTTGGAAAGTTGACAGCCAAAATAGAAGTCTTTTTCACATTGCAATCATGTATCGCCAGGAAAAAATATTTAACCTGATTTATAACATAGGGGCACATAAGGATCTGATAACTTCTTATAGAGACAATAACAATCACAACATACTGCATTTGGCTGGAAAATTGGCACCGTCAGATCAACTTCATGTTGTATCTGGTGCAGCACTGCAGATGCAAAGGGAATTATTGTGGTTCAAGGTCATTGTTGAATCCTTATTCTGGATTCTGCTTTCTCAGTTTGGTTGCTCATTGAGTACTTAAGGTTGTTTTGAAACATTTCATTTCTTGAATTTTCAGGAGGTGGAAAAGATCATACAGCCTCTATTGAAGGAGATTAAGGATTCTGAAGGTAGAACGCCTCAAATGCTATTTACCGAGGAACACAAGGGGTTGGCCAAAGAAGGAGAAAAATGGCTGAAGAACACTGCGTCATCATGCATGCTAGTTTCAACTCTTATTACCACTGTGATGTTTGCAGCATTATTTACGGTACCAGGTGGGAACAACAACAGTAATGGATATCCTATTTTTATGCGCACTACATCCTTCAAAGTTTTTGCTCTCTCAGATGCTCTTGGATTATTCTCCTCAGTAGTATCTATATTGATGTTTTTGTCAATACTCACCTCAAGGTATGCACAGGAGGATTTCCTTGTGTCACTGCCAAAAAGGTTGAGTGTTGGCATTGCGACCCTTTTCTTCTCCATCATTACAATGCTCATAGCTTTTGGTGCAACCTTTTTCATCGTACTTGGCCATCAATTGGCATGGATTGTCATTCCAATAACCCTTGTTGCATGTATCCCAGCAATATTGTTTGCCTTTTTACAGTTTCCTCTTCTTGTTGATACAATCTCTTGTACATATGGAGCTGGTGTATTTGCTCGTTGAGGAAATTAGGTAAATACTATTCATCCTAGGTGATTAGCTAGAGTGTGAATTTTCATTTTGGTTTTGAAATTTTGATGACTCAATTCCTGATATACCAGCAGATTTTCTCATAGCGTTTCTCCAGAATTGCACCTTAGTCTCCTTTTTTGTACTTAGCAAATGCATTTTTGTAACTCTCTGTGGATTGATGTCGCACACGTGTAAGTTCTACATTGTAGAACACAGGGATCACAATCTGTCCATATTTCTCTTTGCATTCAAGTTTTGTCACAAGTTCTTCTGGTTGGTGTTGAGGGAATAAAACAGAGCAAGATATTTGTGAACAGAAAATATATATTTTATTTCACTGTTATTTTTCAAATAAGAATACAATATCTCTAAATAGTCTTACAATAGACTTTTCAAATTCTACCTTCTCTCTCATAAAACCTATACTATAATTTACATTTAAATCATAGTATAAATGACTTTCAAAACTAGAATTAAAGATAATAATTATAGTCTATTCAGATGCTAAAATAAAACTGATGACGGCTGAAGGCTTTGAGTTTAATGCTAACACAGTTTAAGAAGCAATTTCATTGAAAGCACCACAAATAAAGACAAAAAGAATCAATTGTTTATACCTTCAAAAACTGCACCTACATGTTCACACAGCCAACTTGCCACCATAGCTGTTGACTTGGTCCCATAAGAAAGATAAGTGAAAGGGCCAAACACCCACTGACTACTGCTACAAGACTATTTGTCTCCGTGGCTGCAGGCAGCATGCTGGTCATTTAACAGACTTGGGCTTAAAGCCCATGCATCCATGCATGGATATCTTAACCACGAAAAAGATTATTTATTATTATTATTATTATTATTATTCATTAATTTTAATGATTCATAACAATATAAAATTTATTTCAAGAAATATGATAATTTATTGTGAGTTTGAGATATCAGGTTTAGTTATTTATTAATGAATTTATTTTCATTATTTTTCTTTTATTTTTTTTGTTTGTACCTCATGTGTATGCTCTTTTTCCTCCATCAACTCTCTCAAGTGCATTTGCATATATATATATATATTCCTCCTTTACAGGTTCAACATTTGATGGCTGTGGTTGGTTATGAGCATTTGTTGCCATAACATGCGTTTCAGAATTTAAGAATGTGGAGTGCCTATACCTCTTTAATTTGTTTCTCTGCTTTTGAATGACAATATGTAAGTGAAAAAGGGTAAAACTCCAATTTGATCTGTGGCAGGATGTATCACAACCCCTTCTAATTTGGATGACAACCACCAAACATACATGTGAACAGAAGAACATGCTCATTGGATCCAACACTTGAGGGATGCCAAAAGAACCCCATATTAATTATTAGGCAATCTGTTCAAGGTCTTCTATCCTATTCAGATGATTACTAAGTCACATGATACAAACAAAATACAATTCTCTATCTGTCTTTGTCACTGCAATTGCGAGATCCACAAGTTGCAGAAAACACTGATGTTGGCCAAATACCACAGACACAATCAGGAATACCAACACAACTTCACTTTCCATCACCATAACAACCACCTGATCAATACTTTGACAATTGTGGACACTCTTTCGCATCAGCACAAGAATAAATTTTAACAATCTATTGGTGTAATGCATTTGCAAAGTATGTACCCTTATGACGTTCCATCTTTTCACTAGCAAGAATCTTATAACCAGCAAGAGACTGATACTTCTTCTGTTCCTTATGTCGATGAGCCTGCGTTGTAAGATCAGCAAAATGTTGATTATGAAGACAACCATACATGATATACAAAGACAACCACGTCACAATCCTTCACGATCACGAAACAGAAGATCTCCACCTTGTGAATCTGGCCACCATCTCAAACTCAGGTCATATTCTTTATCAATAACAGCACACACGTAATATACCATCTTAAAGTTTTGGGTATGCTTGATTCTATTGATTTTAATTGTGGTTTTTGTGTAAGAACATAGTTCTTTTTATCAGCAAGAAACAATGAACATAAATCCACCCATTTAAGGGGTGATACAATCCTCATATTGAGTAAGTAATGAGTAAGTAAGAAAGGATAAATAGTAATTTTCCACATACACATCAACTACCATAAAGAAATCAACTACTGCCTTTCCCAACAGAAGAAACAAAAAATCAAGAAGCAACCTTATAGTGACATTAAATCAAATACATATATATAAGAGTTTTAACCACCAGTCAGAACATAGTATGTCCATATGATTACTGTAAAAGTAATATGAACTCACGTTACTAAATTGAATGTTGTAATAATCAATCCAATTCTTATATGAAATATACACATTCTTCCAAATCAAAGATTTCATTGTAAACCACTGGACTAACGTACACAGTTTATCTAAAGTGTCAATCCAACAATGCTCGTCTGTGTACATAATACACTGTCTTTATCACTTTTACCCTCACCATCTGTTATAGCGATGAAACTACAAGTTCTGTAGTTGTTGATGGCCCTTCAGATCGACCAAGGATGAAGCATAAAATGAATCCCAGCTGGGGCGAAGGTGGATCAGAAGAAAGATCAATAACTATACGCAACGACTCAACCGAAAAACTAAATCCTGTGTTGGAGATCCCACATCGACTAGAGATAAGGACATTTCATAATATATAAATGGGTGCAAACCTCACCCCATTGAGCCGGTTTTATGGGGTTGAGTTAGACTTAAAGTCCACTTCGTAACATGGTATCAGAGCCATTTTGAGCCTATCCTAGTGAGTATTTGTTGAGCACAGAGATTGTGAAAGAAGTTATAGAACCAGAAGAAAACATAGAAGAGTTTTGCTTTAGGTGAAGGAAGGAAGATGGGAGAAAAACTAACTTCATTATTTCTAAATATATATATATATATATAAACAGAACAAAGTAAGTACGATTTGCCCTTTTTATCTAACCACTGATCATACAATCAACTTCCTCATTGTTCCTACTCGGGCTAGGAAGGTTTTGAGGATCAAGTACTCGGTTTTGGGTAATTGAGTGTAATAAATGCTAGTAAATGTGTATCTTGATATAATTTTGGTCAACCTATTTAGACGGATGAGTTGAATCTTATGAGTCTGTATTAGCACGGTTTTAATGGTTAACTAACATCATGTATGTTTTTGTCTCTAATCCTCCTTTAATGTTGCTGTTAAAGGGAGGTTTGGTCAATTAGGATGTTAGAATGAAGTTTGGTCAATGTAGTTTTTCCTGGTCGGGTCGACGCCCGTGTGTACACTCATAAAATAAAGATTATCTCTAATATTAACCTATCAAAACAGAGCAAATAGAAAATATGAAATATGATCTTAAAGTATCTTGACAAATCTCAATTACTAACACTTCTCCTTGAGATTTTCTTGGATACTCCAAACTTTGATCTCAGCATTTCAAATTTGTTCTTTGAAAGTGTTTTGTCATGATGTCTACAATCTGATTCTCCGAAATGCAATGCTTCAAGCTGATTTCCTTTGATTTCTAAGCTTCTTTAATGGCATAATGTTTCACTCTGACGTGCTTATTTCTACCATGCTAGGTAGGATTTTTTACAATTGCACGTGACATATTATCAACCATATGGGAGTAGATTCATTATGAAATGTATTTACCTTCGACCATTGTAATCTCAGTTCTTTCATATTCTCTGATATCAGTGAGATATCTCTAAAGTTTTTGCAATGGTCAAGGTTTTAGATAAACGATCTGCATAATTTTGATGTGCACACAAGTCAATATAGAAAACCAAATAATGAAACAAAAAGAAGATACCAAATGAGTTAGATTAGTATTCCTTGAACTGACAGAAAATTGTAACAGTTAGAATACATACTTTTCATTGACTGGTTTAAATAAGTTTTAGTCCAGTTCTTTTTGTTTTGTTTTTTAATTTTCACCTTCATGACCAATAAATTTTCTGATTTATATGAATTGAATACCTCTGACCACTGAATTTCACTCCTACCGACAGATCAAGTTTAGTTTTCAAAGCATATATATAATTTAACACAAGTCAATTGATTCAGCTCCTAGTTGTGCTTACATCCAATTTGGAATGATAATTAATATTTGAAATATTATAAGTTATTACTTTAATTATACTTGATGGTATCTACTTTAAAATGTTTTGTATAATTGTATATTATGATACTATAGTAGTTGTAATATATAATTTGATGTAATAATTTTAAAACTGAAAATAGAATGAAAAAGTAGGCCAAGTAAATAATAATAATAATAATAACTTTTCCTTATAAAAAAAACTTATAACTTATAGTTTTCATTTGAATAAAAAGATATTTCTACAAAATAAAAGGAATAAAAAATGTAACACTAGTTAAAATAGTATTATTATTTTAAAAAATATATTATGAATGTACAATGCATAATTTGTATGTATATACTGCAGGATTTGTGATTCCTCTAACAGAACAAAGATTTTGCTTTACAATGGCTAATGTTAGATCACCGTTTCAATATTGCTCCGAAAACAGCTTTTAACCTAACAACATCCTTCTTCTAACACACTTTGAACTTCCAAAGTACATTATAAGCTAGATCAAATTTTCCCAACAATATTTCGTTAAACTTATATACACTTAAGTTTGTTTATTTTCTTAATTTTAGAAAACAGAAAATTGTTCTAGAAACAGTAAACAAACACACCCTTAATCTTAACCTTTCCAAATCTTTCTTTATTTTTCTTACATATTCTCACTGTTACCATATTCTCTGGTATCTGTATCTATTTTTCTCTAGTTGCTTGTTCTTCACGTGCCTCGGGCCTTCATTGATTTTCTTTCTCACGCTTTCATTTCTTTTTGCTTTGAGTTTTTTACCTGCTCTCTATCATGTATTGAAGCTTACAAGTGGCTTTTCATTTGGGAAGAGTGTTTTTTATTTATATTCTAACAGTGGACTTGATCTGAATACAAAAAATTGACCATCTGCAAGTGAAAAAGGATAAAATCTTTCTGTGCAGGACAGCAAAAGTAGTTCAATCTCTTACTCCCACAATATAATGGCATGTATAAAACTCAACAGATTGGCCTATCACATGTTCAACACCAGAAAAGTTCACAGCACTGCCAATAGAATGAGCTCAAATTGGAGAGATCTTATGAAAAAGGAGTTAGAAAATGGAAATTGTGGAAAGCAAGAACAAACTCACCACCCAGTTTGCATATACAGGATTCCATCTAACTCGCGAAGGGTCGAACCAAAAGCCTACAGGCCCAACAACATCTCCATCGGTCCTTGTCACCATGGAGCATCCCACTTGAGAAACATGGAGGCTCTCAAGAAAAGCTTCTATCGTCGCCTCTTCAACAATGCAAATGCAGCCAAACTAGACGAGGCTTTTAAGTTCCTAGAGGAACAAGAAACCAACGTTCGAGGATGTTACAACGAGGACATCAAATTCAACAGTGACGAGTTTCTA
>Ga0123342_1007546_pt1 | contig 14289 bp, 7 predicted proteins | sample Turbeawhitnodule_FD_89960 | JGI IMG/M metagenome (GOLD analysis project Ga0123342, IMG submission 89960) | Root nodule microbial communities of legume samples collected from Mexico - Turtle bean Mexico white nodule | ecosystem: Host-associated > Plants > Roots > Nodule | place: Mexico: Nepantla...
CATAATAATGAAAATTATTATTAAAATTAATTTTATATATATTTGTATATATATAACATAACATAATTTATAAAATCATTTATAATATTAAAATTATGTAAATAAATTAACTTAAATAAAAAAATAATTTTTAATTAATAAAATGTTAAATAATATAATTATACTTTAATTTTAAATTATAATTAACTAAAATATGAAATAGGATTAATCATTATTTATTCTTTTTTTTATATACAAGGGTAAAATTATAATCTCACAAACTTTATTATTCAAAATAATTTATAATATTCTTACAACTATCACATCACTCACAATTTTCAATAAACTTTCCTCTCACATCCACTCTAACATATCCCAATCCAAACAACCTTAACTTTCTACGCACTTTCTTCACACTTCCACTCTCACTCACCCTCAACTTTCCACTCCCCCACACCCTCTAATCCAAACACACCCTTAAAGAGTAGTACATTTGTTAGATGGATTCCCAGATCTAGTCCACCCGTACTTTAATTGGTACAATCGTCTAGTATTTACCGACTTTAACTCCAACTATTGCACAAAATATTTTCCAACCCATAAATAGTCAACAACAACAAGAAAATCTATAACAATAAAGAAGTGCAAAAAAAAAAATGGTAAAGAACTTATAACTTGTTTGAAGGTTTTATTAATGTGTTAGAAAATATTTTTAAGCACTAATGAAATGAAGTAATGAAATGGGATCTTGGTTATGATTCTTTTATTATGGTTGAATTATAGGATTTTTGTACTTTACATAGTTAGATAATACTCTTTTTCACTTTTATTATTGATGAGTTATTAGTTTTCATGACACTTCAATTATATTATAAATTTCTAGGAATTTTTAAATTTTAACTATAAGAAATATAAGTTTTTGTGACAAAAATTTAGGGATAAACATAAAATTTGTCATTATTTATCCATTATTTATAACTATATTTTTAGTTATCACAAATATTATTTATAATAATAAAAAAATTAAAAATGTCACAATAATTATATTAAAAAATTAAAAGTACATATCATAAATAATCATTAAAAAATATAATAAAATAAATTTGTATAATAAGAATATAATTAATATAAAATTTATTAAACATTCATAAATTAACAATTATTTATTATCAACAGAAAACTATTAATTATTAGTTTGTTAAAATATCTCAATAATAATGTTTTATAAAATTATTTTTATATATTTAATAAAAAACTTACAAGTACATGTATTTATATTAGTGGTAAAAAAATATGAATTTATTATCATTTTAAATTTAAATTTGTGATTTTTTATAATACAATTAATAGTGATAAGTATAAAATTTGTCAATAGTATATTATAGTATATTCTTTGTGACTATTTTTTAATTTGTCAAAAAAAAAGTTAAAAAAACAAAAATTTAGTATACTTTAGATGTGAACCTATAATAAAACAATTTTATGATTTCCACTATACCCACTTCAGAATTATTATGCTATTTGGGTCGATAATAATGTCATTCATTTTTAGGTAAGATAATTTTTTTTATTAAATTTATGTTATTTTATATTTGTATTTATGATTTTTCCTTTCATAATTCAACATTTATTTATTTATTTTATGATAATGTAATTAATAGCTGAGGAGTCACTATTTATAAGTTGTGACTATTTTTTAATTTGTCACTATTTATATATTAGTTGGAGCTAATTTTTTTTAATTTGTTACTATTTGTATATTAGTTGTTTTACGTTAAAAACAGGAACAAGAAGGACAAAATCGTGATTCCCCCACCCACAATGCCTTTTTCTTTTTCTTTCTTCTCTCTCCATATCTTCAATTCTCTCTCATTCTCTCTTTAATTTCTCTTATTCTCTTTTCAATTTCTCTTCCATACTTCATCTATTTCAAAATTTGATCACACCCTGCAGTAGTTGAGGAGTCAAGCTACATTTCTACCCGATCAGATTTTCAAACAGAGTAAGTTCAATTTTACTCTAAAGTTCCCTTATTCTCTGTTTTTTCTCGATGATTTAGTCATCAATCTTAGTGGGTCCAGTTGAGGAAAAATGTTTCTATAAACTTGATTAAGCTCATACTAAAATTTGGTGATGTTTGGATAACTTGCTTTAGGTCCCTAGATTGTAGAGTGGTTCTCCTGCTTCAACCGAAATTTTCTTGGGATAAGAAATTACAGGTAAGGAAATCTAACTTTAACTTTCAATAGTGCCCTAGACTAAAAGATTTGAATGTGGAGGGGACGTGGCCCCAAGTTTCAATTTCTCTTGTAGGGGTGTTAGTTGATAAAATTGTTTGATTTTAAGTTGTGTGAACATATATAAATATTATCTTTTGATAGTTTGAAAGTTAAATATTGTTTTTGATGTTGGAAAAGTTTTTGAATGGTATGAATTTTAAATTTTATGTGATTGAATGATATGCATTATATATGAATGATGAAAATTGTATGAAATTAATGTCATACATTTGCGATAATGTATGAGTTGTTGTTTGATGGCATTAAGTATGAAAAGCCTATGTTTAATAGAGATTCTCTAGCTTCACTGATGATCTAAGTCATATAGACTAAGATATCAGGTGGTGAGAAGCTGAAAGGGAATTCATACACACTGGGTCCTGCTGTACACACTCGGTATTGGATGTTTGAACTTACCCTGATCCTTTCTATAGGGTTCGCTGGTAATCTTCGGATCAGGGTTAGTCTCTGGTGGGGGCATACTTAATGAGTGTTCCGAAAGACGATGGATTCATGTGTAGTCAGTGAGATTGAAATAAAAGCCAATGATTGTGATTGAAAATAGATCCATGTGTGGTCTATATGAATGATGGAATTTGTATTGAAATTTTATATGACATTTAAAGAAATGTTTATAAATGATTAGTTCGATTGGTTCTTTTTTCATAAATTAAATGTGTTATGATATTTTTTCATTAGCTTACCCTTGTTTTTCTTTTTGTGTTGTGAATTGCGCGATGACTGTACTACGTACACGAGCATATGATAATACAGGTGTCAGAGGGTCTGGAGGGCTTTGGGATGTAGTTTTAAACCTTATATTGTTAATATTTGTATTTCTATAAGTCATAATCTTGTAATAGAAATATTTTGAAAAACTCCAATTCTGTATAGAAATCGGTAGAACTTGTATTGTAATAGTTATATGTATTTTCGGGGATGTTACATTTAATGGTATCGAAACGGTTCATCTTAGGATGACCTGAGGGTAGTGGGTTTATTGTGTTTCTTCTGCGTGTAGATTTTTGTTTAAGTCTAGCTTCAAGACTTAGTTAAAACTTTTTAATAGGATGTTTAACAAGGTTTTTTTTTTTAAATCTTGTTTGTGGTTGAATCGAAGTGATTGTTATGAATAGAGATGAAAGTATTAAGAATGAAAAGAATCTTCTTAAAGTGGTGAGGATGAACACTCGTGACTAAATCAAGATAATTTTCTATCTTAATTCTAAAAGTACAATATTTTTTTTGTATATGTTTTGGGTTGATTATTTCTATATTATGTGAAGTTGGTATTGAATACATGTTTATTTTAAGGAAATAAATTTAATCAGTGTAAGTGTTTGGTTGCAAGTTTTAAAGCGGTCTTTTCAGCTAATAATTTTACACAAACTTTTTTTTAGTGTAGTATTTTTTTATATATATACACAGTAGGTGGTTGTTATTACCGGTTGACTCAAATTCTAAGTGAGTTTGAGACATTTGTCTTTGAAAGATCTAGATATAATCTTTGGGGATGAATTGACTTTATGTCGATCACATTATTTTTAATTGTGATGAATAGGAATGTGACATCTTCAAATTGAAATAATATGGAATGAGTAGTTGCATAACGAGTATGGAACGGGTCACAAATTAGGGTAACTTGTTTCATAATCCGACTTCAAATAGAGATAAATAATACAAGTTAGAAAAGTAGTACTTCGACAAAGTGGAGTTTTATACACATTTTTCTAAAGCAAGTGTCAAGGTTGTCTTCAAAGAAAAAAAAAGTGGAATTTTCTTTGGTCTGGTGCTTGAGCAGGGTTGGCGTTAGTGACATATTATAAAATGGCTTCATTTGAGTAGTAAAGTTGAAAAATTAAAGTGAAGAAAATAGATTGTTGGGTCAAGTATGCTACCATGAGGAATATCAATGTTGTTGGTAAAGAAGAAGGATGAGGAATCTAGATTATGTGTGGATTTTCAAAAGATAAATGAGATTGTTGAAGGGTGATGGTATGGTGGATCAAGTTGCATGAAACATCAATGGTTTTCATGTAGACAAGAAATTTGGGTGTCCAAACTTTAAGTAAAGAGTGAAGATGTGTATAAGACAACCAATAATCCAAATATGATCGGTAAGAATGAGTAATGATGTCGTTACAAGGCTAGCATGGAAATAGAAAGTTATGTGGATTTAGTTTATTGTTACAAGAGGTTGATAGTTGCATTCAATATTGTAAGAATCTTAAGTACTTGTTTGAACAGAAGAGATTAGACATGGGACAAAAGAGATTGGTGATGTTATTAAGGGAGTAAGATTTCAAGTTTGTGTATCATCTGCGGAAGGAAAATTTGGTTGAAACTACCATGAGCAAGGGGGCATTTCAAGTGTCAAATGAAATGGTTAAAGACTCAAATTAATGGTTAATGGAGTGTTAAGAACTAAGTGGACTAAAAATTCCATTATGGAAGTAAAGGGAGAATTACGAGGTTTAGGATAAGTTGTTTGTATTTGCAAACAAGAAGTCAGATAACATAGATTAGTATAAAAGTGATAAAAATGATTTAATGTGCATCACACATAACTAAGATAATATTTGAAGAAGTTTTTTTGATGGTTCTACATAAAGAGGAAGTGGCTCCATAGATCCTTGTTTGTTTGACCTATAAAAGACTGAAGTGGAGTGTCAAAGATCTGGGATAATGTTACAACCATTGGATGTGACTAAGTAGCATGGAGTTGTGTTGATATATGTGTGATTCCTTTTCCACGGACAATAAAAGTACATAATAGAATCTGGATTATGGTAGATCGAGTAATGAATGATGCATAATTCCTTTTGAAGAAGATGGATGAAGTTTTGAAAGATTATTAATTTTAGTGGAAGTACTATCCTGAAAAAAAAAAGAAATATTGTTGCATATGGTTAAAGTCATGAGAAGACTTAAGTATCAACACTAAAGATTATATGGTTGGAGTTGAGGGGAAGTTTCATCAGTTTAAATTTGGAAGTTGTAGTGCATTTGTTATAACTAATGAGTTTATAGAAAAATTGAGAGTAAGGAAATTGGTGAAATTCAATTTGAAGAATATTCTAAAATTATTAAATTCTGATAAAAGTAAAGATTTCTCTATGGGAGGTGAATGGTATCTTAAAATTTAGAAACAAAATATATGTGTCAGGAGATGATAAATTAAATCAGATAGATTATTTAAGAGTCATGAAAGCAAACTCATTTTATATCTAAGTATGACCCAAGGGTATTGAGATTTAAGGAAGTTTATTTGGTGAGATGGTGTGAAGGAAGATATAGTCAAGTATGCAACTACTTGTTTATCTTGTCAAAAATCAAGGATTGAATAAATAATGACTAGGAAGTATGTTAACATAGTTTTGACATTCACGAGATGAGAGTGAAATAATATTTCCATGAGTTTTATCACCTACTTGTGATCACATATAGTGAAGAAAATGACTCAATATAAGTAATATGAGATGGATTAATGAAGACTATGCACGTTCTACCTATGGAAGATAATGATATGCTTAAGGTAATGCAAATAATTGGGTGAGATAAGAGGTATCAATTTGACAAAAGTGGTGAAGAAGTGATATTGGGTACTATAACTAATGTTAAGGAAGTTTGTGTTTGGTTGGGTTATTCTTATCTTTTCATAAAGCTGGGAATGAATCATTTAGCTCATTGTATTGGGTGGAGTGAGATGGTGGTAGATCTTACTCTTAGTCCTAAGCAGAGGTCTTTAGTAATTGGTGTTGCATGTCCCTTTGAATATGAGAATGTTATTGCTCGAAATTGAAGAACAAAATGAGCTAGTGATGTTGACACCCACATATGACCATTAGAAAGTAAAAGAGGTTCTCCAAATAAATATGAGAAAAATCCATTTTGATTTAGTTATACCTATCTCAAGTTTTTTATGGATTCCATTTCTTTGGAATTTGGTGTTTCCTATATTAGTATAAGCTTAGATGGGATAACATGGGTGTTATTAGAGATATGTTTGCGAAGAGGTTGGTGTGAGATGCCTCTGTTCATGTTAGACTACAACAAAGTCGTGGATCTTTGAGGTAGGTCACATGAAAATCTCTTAGGCAATTTGACAAGAACCTTTTAGCAGAAATATTGCAAAATACTCGAAGGTCGGGGGGTTGACCTAGATCATTTGTTTAAGATGGAGGAAAAAGACATCAAAGTATTAATTGATATACACCAGGAGGAAGTTAGTTAAGTAAAAAAAAAAACACTCAGCGTATTTTTCATCACCTCAGTTATCAACAACTATGAGCTAAATTTTAAGAACTATGATGACTGAAGACTTCTTCGATCAGGCAGACATCTGATACAGATAAATGAAGAAGACCTTTAAGCTTCTTTATGGGTAATAATGATCTTCTGAGAGTTACATCATTCCTTGGTGTAAGGAGAACAATCATATCTAAGAAGATGACTCCAAAATTCATAGGTTCTACTGCTTATAAAATTGTTTATCTCTTTCGTTAACCAACATTCATTATGTCCTTCGTGTATCGTAACTAAGGAAATATATATAATTGGTCACAATCATACTCTAATGTCTAATTTAGTTGAATGAAAGATCTCTCTTTTAAAGTGGAGTTAGTTAAAATTTTGGGTTCGCAAGTAAAGTAACTTCATGGTAGAAACATTGACATAGTCAAAGTATTGTGAAATCTCATATGATTTGATTTCACTTGAAAAATAAAAGAGAAGATAACATAATCATATCCTAATTTTTCTTGGTAAGCTAATTTTCAAGGACGAAATTTTTTGAAGGTGGGGATAATGTGACAACATTAAAAAAAAAAGAACAAGAAGGACAAAGTCGTGATCCCCCACCCACATTGCCTTTTTCTTTTTCTTTCTTCTCTCCCCATCTCTCTAACTCTCTCCCTTCTCTCTTCAATTTCTCTTTCATACCTCATCTATTTCAAAATCTTATCACACCCTACAGTAGCTGAGGAGTCAAGCTACATTTCTACCCGATCAGATTTTCAAACATAGTAAGTTCATTTTTACTTTAATGTTTCCTTATTCTCTATTTTTCTCTATGATTTAGTCATCAATCTTAGTGGGGCCAGTTGAGAAAAGTGTTTCTCTCAACTTGGTGGGAAGTTGAAAGGGAGTTCATACACACTGAGTCCCACTGTAGACACTCGATATTGGATGTCTGAGCTTACCTTGATCCTTTCTATTGGATTCACTGGTAATCTTTGGATCAAGTGTTAGTCTCTGGTGGGGGCATACTTAATGAGGCTTCCAGAAGATGATGGATTCATGTGTAGTCAGTGAGATTAAAATGAAATCCAATGATTGTGATTGAAAATAGATCCATGTGTGGTCTATATGAATGATGAAATTTGTATTGAAATTTATATGACAACATTTAAAGAAATTTTTATAAATGATTAGTTCGATTGGTTCTTTTTTCATGAATTAAATGTGTTATGATATTTTTTTCATTAACTTACCCTTGTTTTTCTTGTTGTGTTGTGAATTGCACAATAATTGTACTACGTACACGAGCAGATGATCATATAGGTGTCAGAGGGTCTGAAGGGCTTTGGGATGTAGTTTTGAACTTTATATTGTTAATATTTGTTTTTCTATAAGTCATAATCTTGTAATAGAAATATTTTGAAAATCTCCAATTCTGTATAGAAACCGGTAGAACTTATATTGTAATAGTTAGATGTATTTTATGGGGTGTTACAGTTGTGACTATTTTTAATTTGTCACAAAAAAATTATTAAAAATGAAAAAAATATACATGTTACAAATAATTATTCATTGATATAAAATACCATATGATAAATTTATTTTTCTTTCAATAAGAATATAATTAATAAAAGATTTCTTGAATTTTTATAAAATAATAATGATTATATAATATAAACAATTATATAATATTAATTATTATTATTATTATATTACTAGTAATTGTTAAAATTAACATTAAATCTTTTCCCCTTTAAATTTGGACTCATGACCTTTTATTTAAGAGATAACTTTTGTGTCACTTTACAATTACAATACTTATTTTGATACTTTTTTCTATCCATTAGTACCTTTATTACTTTTTATTATAATATAGTTAATAATATATTTACTTCAAATTTAAACATAATTAATAACAAAGTTTGTTTTACAAAATGATATATTGATTAAAACAAAGAGACCAAAAAGTTAGTTATTATATTGGTTAAATTAAATATTATTTTATAAACTAAAAAAATTATTAGTATCTAAAGTAGTTTCTATTATTAATAAAATATTATTAAATAGTTTTTAAATTGGTATTTAACTCTTAACTACCAAGATTTTAGTTACAAACTATTTTATATTCTAAATTAGTCCTATTAGTCTTGTAGAGACTAATTTAGAATCTAAAATTTTAGTAACTAAAACCTTAATAGCTAATTTAGATATCAATTTAGAAACTATTTTATAAATTTTTATTAATAATAAAATAAAATAAAATAATGATTAATATGTTTTCACAACATTTTAGAAGAAAAATACATATTATATATCATCCAAGTATATCGTAACTTTATCAAGCGGTAATAACAATTTTGAACAATAACCTAATAACCTACAAGTGATGTTGTTTTCTCGTAAAACAAAATTAGCAAGATTTTAAACTAATAAATAATTTAATTTTGGTGCATTATTATTGAAAAAATCATAAATCCCTCTTAAACTGTAAATATTAAAGTTGTTATTATAAAAAAGATGATTCTAAAAATAATAACTCAATTCTTAAAGAAATTAAGTTTTACCTTTTATTTAAAATCATGAAATTTGATTTGTTGTTAGTACAATGTTTTATTTTTCCATCAATAATAAATGACTTTAAGTGTAAGTAGACACTTTTTTTTCATGTATAAATAACTTTAGGCATAACTTTTATTATAATAAAATATAATTAAATATTATAAACATTATATAATTACTTATTTTGTTTCTTTTTCTATTTGATTTTGTTTGTTAGTGTATATAAATTTCTCTTTGGTATAAATGGTACATATTTTGATTCAATTAATTCTTTTAATTTTTCTTTCTTGATATAATATTAGAAGTGATTTCTTTGTATTTATTCTAATATTTTTTTGTTTTCTTCAATGGATGTCATAGATCAAAACTTTGTCTTTGATCAACTGCTTCAAGTGGTATGATTATGTTTAGTCCTAGATGTTAGTCATTTTCTCAATAGTTTGGTTTGTTTGGATATTTTTATCAATCCTTTGCTTAAAGATAGATTGATGATTGATTCACGTGCTAACATTCATATTGTTGTTCCTTGTCATGTTTTCAATATTACACATATATTATTTCTGTAGTAGTTATTGTTCAACTTTTTTCTACATTGATACTTTATAATCTTTGTTATGTATCTCAATTCAATTTTAATTTGTTGTAGGTGAGGGCTTTATTGGCCCATAGTGAATTGTCAATCACCTTTTATAAAAATATTTTTTTAGTCAAGAGATGTTTTACTTCAGGAAGACTTTCGATGGTAATCTTATTGGAGGATTATACATGTTGTCTCCTTTGATCTTTCCACATAATATATTCCACATAACTTTTTTACTTAAAATTCTTAAATTTATTCGTTTGTTAAGTTTATAAGACTATCTTTCACTTGGGTTAACCGTGTGTCTTAATCATTATTTGATATATTACGTTGTAACATTTAGAGGTCTTATGATAAGTCTACTTATGATGTCAAACATTTTTTTCCTAACCATATTGGATGATTGTAGTTGTTTTACTTGAATATTTTTGCTCAATGAAATTTAAAGGCATTAATGTTATAAATTTTTTTCTCAAATGATTAAAACTGACTAATGTTACGTGTTATAGGTCTGATAGTGCAAAAGAACTTGCTCTTATTGATCTTCTAATAGAAAAAACACTACAACAATTTTCTTATATAGAGATCCAAATAAAATTTAATAGTTGATAAAAAAACACCAACACCTACTAAATGTGACACATGATTTATTTTAAATTACTAAGACAAACATGACAACAAGAAAAAAAAATACAACTTAAAGCATGACGATTGATTCAAGTACAAATTAATTTATTAAACTAAAGCATAATGACAAAAAAAAATATATCTATTTTACATCTAGCAAAATTGTAACACCCCAAAAATACATCTAACTATTACAATATAAGTTGTACATGTTTCTATACAAGTTTAGAGTTTTTCAAAACATTTCTAATACATGATTATGACTTATATAAATACAATATTTACCGTTCATAGCTCAAAACAAAACTCTAAAGCCTTTCAGGCTCTCTTGCACTTGTATGATTATCTGCTCGTGTACATAGTACAGTTATCGCAGTTTAAACACAACAAGAAAACACAAGGTTAAACTAGTGAAAATAAAGTTTTATAATATACACATTTCAATCAAAAGAGCAAATTGAATTACATGGATCAATTTTTCAATCACAATAATTGGATTTTCATTTCAATCCATAGTACTTTGATTTCATTTCAAACACACTAACTGCACATGAATCCATCATCTTCCGAAAGACTCATTAAGTATGCCCCTACCAGAGACTAACATCTAATCCATACATCAAGGATCAGGATAAGTTCAAACATCCAATATCGAGTGTCTACAACGGGACCCAGTGTGTATGAACTCCCTCATCAGCTTCTTACCACCTAATATCTAAGTCATAAGTGAAGTTAGATTATCTCTGTTAAATATAGGCGTTTCATACTTAATGTCATCAAATAACAACTCATACATCATCCCAAATGTATGACATCAATTTCATACAATTTTCATCATTCATATATAATACATATCATTGAATCAAATAACATTTAAAAATTCCTACCATTCAAGAACCTTTCCAACATCAAAACAATATTTAACTTCCAAACTATCAAAATCTAATAATTATACATGTTAAAAAAAAATCAAACAATTTTATCAAATAACATCCATGCAAGATAAATTGAATATTGGACCACATCCCCTCTACATCAAGATCTTCTAGCCTAAGGTGCTATTAAAAAAATTAAAGTTAGCTTTCCTTACCTAAAATTCCTTATTATAATGGAAATTCTACCTCAAACAGAGAAACCACTCCAAAATTTAGGAACCTAGAGCAAGTTATCTAAACATTACCAAATTTTAGTATGAGCTTAATCAAGTTGAGAGAAACACTTTTCTCAACTGGCCACTAAGATTGATGACTAAAACATATAGAAAAACAGAGAATAAGGGGTCGTTAGAGTAAAAATGAACTTACTCTATTTGAAAATCTGATCCGGTAAAAATGTACCCTAACTCATCAGTTACAACATGACGTGATCATATTGGAATAGATGTGGTATGGGAGAGAAAACAAAGAGAGAAGGGAGAGGAAAAAAAAAAGAAAGAAGGGGGTGGGAGGTTAAAAAAAACTCTTTACATTTTCAAAACCTTGTCTTCCCACAAAAATCCATTGAGAAATATTGAAGATGTTGACTAAAAGCTTAAATTATACAACAAAGAAAAGCTAAATTCACATAACGCATTATCAAAATAATTGTAATAAATAAAATGTCATAATTATTTAGAGAAAATTACCTAAATTAGAAGACCTTGGAGCTTTATAATACCATTAAATTAAGAACTTTTGCTACCTCCTCTTTGCTCATAAATATTGTATGCTGGTAGGTACTTTCATCATCTAAAAAAAAGTATTAGGTTGACAAATGAGATGATATCCCTAGATAAAACTTGTAAAAATATTATAATCATACTAATAAGTATAATAATAATCATAACAAAATAACAAAATTTGATTGGTGTAATGGTTAAAGTTTCTTTTGTAATTTAAAGGACTTGACTTCGACGAGTGTACTTAAAAATATATCTAGACATAATTATTTATAATTAATTCACAAGTAATTAAATACATATGCACAAATATATACATGAAGCTCGGATACTCCTCTTAAATAGCGTGTCGGTGTCCGATACTCATATCGGACACCGACATCTTTGTACTCCAAAAAATAATCTGAAACATACTTGTGCACATAAATCTTTATTGTCAATTTATATAATACATAATTATAATATATATATATATATATATATATATATATATATATCCATGCATCTTACATTTTAGAGATTTTAAGTATCTCAGTGTCTCTGTCGTATCAGTGTCTGTGTATGTGCTACATAATAATGACATATATACATCACCCATAGATATGATCCTAGGAATTTACCTACAAATTTTAAGAATTCGTACGTAATAAACCAAATTATCTATAGCTATTTTATCATAAATAATATGTAAATATCTTCAATTTTTTCTACCATTTTTTTTCATTATATACGGATTTCTTACATTATACTAACTCTCGAAAAAAGGTGAGAACAAAATAACAACATTTATATATAAAATACCTATTACATATAACTTATTATTTCCCAAAGGTAATTAAGAATTTCTTCTCATAGAAAATAAAATATTAATAATATTTTATTATTAAATGAATTTTTTAATTTGAATACATCATTCGTGTGAACTTTTTATTCATATATCAATTAAAAGTGATTTAAAATTGTTGTTATTATAAAAGTAAAATAATATACGTAATCTATGATCAGATTTTCTATATATTTACATTAGTTTCATAAATAATTTATGTTTAGCTTTATTTAATAAAAAACTAATTTAAATGCACTATATAATCCAATAACATTGTCATATATGATAAATTTATTGTATTGTACAATAACTATTACATAATTTATAATCATATAATAATTAATAAAAAAAATAGCCAAAAGACTATACCCCAAAAGTTTAAAACAATTTAACACTATCATCCAATCTTGAATATGATGTATTTGTAACTTTACATAATAATTATCTAAAAAATATATCAAAAAAGGAAATAAAAAGAAAGCACTTGAAGGTTGAACTAGTCCCTTTGCCGAACTAAACTTAAAGTCCTAAATAAATAAATAAAAAGTGTTTAAGAGATAGAAAGGAGCAAAAGGATAAATCATATATAAGAAAATGATAAAAAAATGGTAAGAAGAGGAGATGTTTGTTATTCTTTCATGTGTATGGTTACATCACTCATGTATAGGAAATATATAGGAACCCCCAGTTGTGTCGTATCGTCAAAAATCGTTCCTTGCCCAGTGCCTTTGTAAAAATATCTGCGAGGTGATACTATGTCGGTATATATGAAGGACTGATTATCCCAACTTGTAATTTTTCTCGCACAATGTGACAGTCTATCTCAATGTGTTTTGTGCGTTCATGAAATACTGGGTTTGCTGCTATATGTAATGTCGCTTGATTGTCATAGAAAAAGTTGAGCTAGCAAGTTACATGGCACCTTTAAATCCTGCAACAGTTATCGCAACCAAACTATCTCCAAACAAGTATTGGCCATCGCGCGGTATTCTGCTTCCGCGGACGATCTTGATACATTTGTCTGTTTTTTTTACTTCCATGAGATAATAGAAGAACCAAGAAAAATGCAATACCCAGATACTGATCTCCGAGTTGTCTGACAACCTCCCCAGTCTGAGTCGCAATAAGTTGTCAATGTCAGATTGTTTTCGGATGACAATAGCAATCTTTGTCCTAGTGATCCTTTGATGTACTTTATGACTCGAATTGCGGCATCCCAATGAGGTTTCCGTGGATCCTGTATATATTGACTTAGGGTTCAGTCGTCCCACGAGTCGCCTGTATTTGATTGGATCATTTAATAACTTTTCATCGTCTGGTGTGAGTTTTAGGTATTGTTCCATTGGAAATTTGTTTGGACGAGCACGTCCCGTATCCTGCAAAATATCAAGCGTATATTTTTTTTGGGACATGTAAATAACAGCTTTGGAACGGGAAAATTCAATCCCTAGAAAATATTTTAGGTCTCCAAGATCTTTAATGCGAAATTGTTGTAATAGACAATCTTTAACACGCTGAATTTCTGTCAAATCATTTCCTGTCA
>Ga0123342_1007547_pt1 | contig 14289 bp, 13 predicted proteins | sample Turbeawhitnodule_FD_89960 | JGI IMG/M metagenome (GOLD analysis project Ga0123342, IMG submission 89960) | Root nodule microbial communities of legume samples collected from Mexico - Turtle bean Mexico white nodule | ecosystem: Host-associated > Plants > Roots > Nodule | place: Mexico: Nepantla...
ATGGCATTTGAACATGTAAAAGAACGTCTTCTTGGATCCTCTTGGCCATAACTCTATGGTTGGCCCAAATCTACCCTTTGGTGGGCTTGCATGTGGGCTTGTGCTTGGGCCTCTTCCATCAGTCCTTGTACTTAAATTTGACAAGGTCGACACCACAATGTGGTTTTTCTTCATGTTAGGTCGAAACCTACACGGTCTTCATTGTTTTGGACCATCCTTGTACTTAAATTTGACAAGGTCGGCACCACTGTGTGGTTTTTCTTCATGTTAGGTTGAAACCTACATGGTCTTCATTGTTTTGGACCATCCTTGTACTTAAATTTGACAAGATTGGAACCACAATGTGATCTTTCTTCATGTTAGGTTGAAACCTACATGGTCTTCATTGCTTACCTGTTCAACAACTTATATCATGGAAAAATTGTACCCCATCCTTATTTTATTCCAAATCAATTCATACGAGACTCAAAAATATTCGAACACCCAAACCGAGTTACAAATGATCATAGTAAAGAAGCAAATTAAATTAACTGTGATAAAACGTAAATTTGCTACATTTCATGTCCTTGGGATCATTCCTCCATCCAAAGCTTCTAGTTGATAAGCACCTTTATCCAAGCACCTTTAATCATTGATCTAACCGTCGTGTGATACGACCATACTATATCTGGTAATACTTCTGCCCACCTTGCCTTTGCTTTTCCCACATTTTTCTTTAAGCCTTGCAAGATTATCTTATTTACCACCTCCACCTGCCCGTTCGTATGTGGGTGTTCTATATAAGAGAAAATCTAGCGAATCCCCAGCTCTTAGCACATATCATGAATCTTTCTACTCGCGAATTGCGTCCTGTTGTCCAACACTATCTCTCTTCGAACTCCAAACCTTCATATTATATATTTCCAAATAAACTTCAAAATCTTTTCAGCTATTATTGTAGTTACAGGCTCTACTTCCACCCACTTTGTAAAATATTCCACTGCCACTATAATAAATTTGAATTGTCTTTCTGAAATCGGGAAAGGACCAAGAATGTCTATTCCCCACCTAAAAGAAGGCCAAGGTGTCATCATTGAGTATAAGCACTTTGCTGGTGTATTAATTTGGTTGGCATTTCGTTGACACTTATCACACCTCTTTACATATAATAAATAATGCTCCCTCATGGTTGGCCAATAAAACCTTGCTCTTACAATCTTAATTGAAAGAGCTCGCCCTCCGATGTGGCTTCCATGGATTCCTTCATGAACATTTTCCATTATACGCTCTGTTTGCGGGCTTTCCACACATTTCAACAAAGGTATAGAAAACCCTTTCCTAAATAATTTATTATGAATTAAGACGTACCTTGCTACATTCTTTCGCAAAATTAATGCCTCCCGAGGGTCCACTGGTTCCTCGCCGTTTTGAAACCAACGTATATTCATACTTGTCCACCCCCCATCCATTTGTACCTCCATTACTTCATCCACTGAGACACTTGGAAATTCCAAATTTTCCTGAATCACAAATCAGTGATTTCTCAGCTTCTTTGTGCTCGCTAATTTAGACAATAAATCTGCCCTAGCATTCTGATTTCTTGGGACATACATCAGCTTGAAATCCTTAAAAACTCCAGCTACCATGCAAACTTTTGCCAAATATTTTTCCAAATGTAGATCTTTTGCCTGAAAATTCTCTGCCACATGCTCAGTTACTAACTGTGAATCACTTCTCACTATCAGGTTCTTTACACCCATATCTCCTGCCAAACGCATTCCCGTTAATAACGCCTCATATTCTGTTTGATTATTAGTGGCTTTAAAAGCAAATTTTAACAATTGATCTACTAAAACCCTATCAGGTCCTTCTAAGATTACACCTGCTCCACTTCCCTTGATATTCGACGCCTCGTCCACCGATAAAATCCATTTTCTTTTTCGCTCACTCTCCTGCTCTCCCTTCGAGGGTGTTAACTCTACTACGAAGTCTATTAATGCTTGAGTCCTAAAGGATCCCCTAGACTTAAAAATAATCCCATACTCTGACAACTCCACTGCCCATTTCATCATTCTTCCCGCTAAATCTAGCTTTTGCAAAACTTGTTTAACAGGTAAATCTATTTTAACAATAACTTGGAAATTTTGGAAATAATACCTCAATCTCCTAGCTGTAATGACGATTGCCAAAGTTGCTTTCTCTAGCTTATAATATCCTGCCTCTCGCTCTTGTCCACTTCTTACGTCAGAACGATGTTGACTGTCCTCTCCATTACCCACAAGTACAAGTGCACTAATACTCCTACTGTGGGATTAACAAGTATTGGTGGTGTAGCCAAATCCTCCTTCAATTGTTGAAACGCTTACTCACACTCCTTCGTCCACTGAAAATGTGTATTCCCCTTCAAACACTTAAAGTATGGATAAGCTTTATCTCCCGCTTTTGGAATAAATCGAGAAAGTGAAGCTATTCTCCTAGCTAACTGTTGCACTTCCTTCACTGATGATGGGCTTCTCATATTCATAATGGCCATGCACTTATCTGGATTCATTTATATTCCTCTTTGACTCAACATAAAACTAAAAAAATTTCCCACTTTTACTCCAAAAACACACTTATCAGGATTTAACTTCAACTTATACTTATCCAACGGGTGAAATACTTCTCTCAACTCTTCTTCATGTGCTACCTCCCTCCTTGACTTCACCACCATATCATCTACATAAGCTTTCACATTCCGTCCAATCATCCCCTTCAGAATTTGATCCATCAAATGTTGATACGTCGCTCCAACATTTTTTTAACCCAAATGGCATCCCCGTGTAACAATAGTTTGTTAACCCACCCATAAAGGCAATTTTTTCCTCATCCTCTAGGTGCATCCTTATTTGATTGTAACCAGAATAAGCATCCATAAATCTTAACAGTTCACATCTTGCCACTCCATCCACCAACGAATTTATGGTCGATAACGAATACACATCTATTTGACATGCTTTATTTAGATTCGTAAAATCTTTACACATTCTCCATTTTCTATTATCTTTTTGCACCAACACCACATTGGACAACCATGATGGATATTAAATTTCCTTCACATGTCCTACACTTTTTAACTTCTCAACCTCCTGAACCACTACCTCCATTTTTTCCTCCCCTAGCTTCCTTCTTCACTGGACCACGAGTTTTATTTTGCTATTAGTGGCCAGTCTATGACATATGACATCAGGATTTATCCCTAGCATGTCAGCTACTCACCAGGAAAATGCATATGCATTTTCTTTTAAAAATTGAAGTATCTTCTTCTCCAACTTGGGCTCCAACTTACAACCTATCTTTATACTACACCCTACCCTTATTTTTACCATCTTTGCTTCCTCATCTGGTTGGGGTCGCCCTTCTTCACAACATACCCTTGGATCTAACTCTACATATTCCCCTGTCCTTCCTCCTCATTCAATGTACATACATCGCCTCCTACCCTTCAAACTCGCTTCATAACACTTCCTAGCCTCTCTCCGATTTAGTCTAATAACTCCTACCTGCCCATTATCACTAGGGTATTTTATCTTCATATGTACTGATGATACTACTGCTCCTAACTTATTTATTGCTGAATGACCCAATAAAATGTTAAATGAAGAAAGGACATTTACTACCATGTACCTGAAATCAATTGTTTTTGTCGTATCGCCCTCACCGAACGCCATCTGAGTACTTAAATATCCCCTGACCTGTACCAGATCATCCGTAAATCCTACCAATATGCCATCAAATTGCTCCAACTTCTCAAAAGGAATGCCCAAACTCACAAAGGCATCCCAAAATAAAATGTCAGCTGAACTGCCTTGATCCACCAACACCCTATGCACCTTTCGAATTTTCATTATTACAAAGATAACAATAGAGTCGTTGTCATGAGGAAAAACGTCCCTAGAATCTTCCTTTGTGAGCTTTAGTGACAACATTCTTTCTTGGTTGTCTTGAAGACACATCACTGCCTGTGCATATCTTTTATGATTAGCACTGGAAATACCTCCTCCTGAAAAACCTCCCTGGTATGTAACTCTCCCATAGTGGCTTGTTCATGTCCCTCCCGTCCGCGCTACAAATAACTTCTTGGGGATTGAACCTCTAGTTTAGCCCCTAGCTCCTCTTTCTCCCGATCTTCTTTGTCTCTCGCCTTGAAGACTTTCAATAGTCGTTGTTGATGAATTCATCAATTTTCTTGGCCAAAGTCACACATTGCTCGGTATCATGCCCATATGCCTCATGCCCTTTGATGTGGTCCCATGATCCTATCTGTCTTGTCTGGAAACTGTAGCAATTTGGTAGTATTGACATCTTTCATGATATCCTTCTGCGATATCTTCAACTTTGGGGGAGACCAATCATGATTATGCCGACCTTCCGCCCATTCTCCTTTCAACCCATTATTAGCACGAAAATCGCCATAGGGACCTATTGGTCACATATCCTCTTTCCGACTTGCCTTAAAATGGCCATCTCTGTTCTCGGCATGTCTCGTTCCTACCCTTATGCCTTCCTTATTCCTTTCTTCTTCTTCTCTTTTTTTAATTTTAAATTCTCTCGCTTTAATGTGCGTAGCGACTCTTATTTTAATGGCAACCATGTCTCAGGGCCTTCTCTCAATCAACGAATCGCTAAACGATCCCGACCGTAAACTACTAAACCAATTCAGAGTTGTTCCCACCAAAGTGTTCGCAAACATCTTGCACCTAATTGCATCCGTCCCTCCACATCTGTGTTTTTAAAATTTTTAAGTGAGTGCTCAGATCTTGCCTTCCTGTGGAAGTTCCCATTTTTGGAAAAATGTATCCCACTAGAATAAAATTTCCTCCGAAAATGGTTGGAAATCAGGTTCTTCCTCTTCTTCTCCTTGTTGATCTAGCATTTGTTGATTAATTTGTTGTTGATCTAGCATTTGTTGATTAATTTGTTGTTGATCTAGCATTTGTTGATTAATTTGTTGTTGATCTAGCATTTGTTGATTAATTTGTTGTTGAAGCTCCTCATTCCTTGCTCGAAACTGATCCCGATCTCGCAATGTTTGTTCCAACATCTCTCTGGATCGAGTACTTTCTCTTCTAAACTTCTCCTGAGCCCTTCCAATCTCCTCCGCCCGATCTTCATTATGTTTCCTCATGGTTTCCATAATTTCTAACAACATTTGTGTTGTTTCCAGTACCACTCCATTGCTATCCCCTTCCGCTGTCGTTCTTCGAGTTGCCCTCATTATGGTACAAGAAGATTTTACCTACCCCACGATAGGCGCCAAATGTTCTATCCAAGAGATAAACCTCTTAATCTAGAGCATAAAGTTTAACTAGAAAGAGAGGTTTCTAGTCCTCATTGTCCGTGTTTCCCCACTGGTCTTCCTTCTTTCTCATACTCATTCTCCTGCCTTCGATCTTTCTCTCTATTCCTCGCTCATTATTACCTATCCCAGATATCAGTTAACTAGCTTTGTTAATGTAATTCTTTCTTAAAAAGTCATAAAAGAAGATCTTCGAACTATAACTTCACAATAGTTTTATATTATGAAGTATTTTTTTCTTTAATCGAAATGCAACATTGTTTTAAGAATTCGGTGACTTATTTGTTTGTTTTGATGAGATGAGATGGGTGGATGTTGAGCTTTAAGGTGGACCTAAAGTTGAAGATGGTAGACATTATTTTGAAAGAAAATGAAGAGGTAAAAAATTGTGCATGTAATAAAGTTTTGTAGTGGAATCTTAGAGAAAGCAGGATAAGGAGAAGAATTTATGAATAGCATCCGAAGGACTTGACCTGATGCAATGGGAAGTGAGCAGTTCGAAAGGCTCAAACTGATCCATGGCTTAGCTACAGACCAAAAATTGTGAGCTGTAGAGTGTAGAATGCCAGTAAGTAACCGTGGTCCAAACTCCTTCCCAGCAATCAAACGCACTTGAACTACGTATAAATATTAAAAAACTAAATAAGACCTATTCCCTCTTAAATCATTTCCATTCACTCACTCACTTGGGAATCCAAAAGTAAAAGAAAACCAATGGCACCACTTTCCTTTGCCAAAATCGGATACAGCTCACAATTCAGATGCTTGCTTGCGTCTGACACAAACCATTCTAAGCATCCCAAAGGGTCAATTACGTCAAACCAATCTTCACTTTGCTTAAATAAAACACAGCTGTTTTCTCTTGCGCGTTAATCAAGATTGCACCACATCAATACACCACTATTTTTATTTAATACATTTATTCCAATTACCTCACCAAAATTTTAAATAAAATGGGTTTTGCGTCTCCTTCAACACCCTGCTTTTAACTTTCGAGAGACACAAACTGCACACCTTCTATTCCGAATATCTTACTTAGGAACATAGCAACCACCTCGCCGCCACCGCCGTCACCGCCGCCACTCTCTCCGTCTTCGATTCTAATCGAGTTCCTTATCCTTCACTTTTCACTTTTCACTTTTCAACCTCTTAGTAGCATTGTTGCTTCCACTGCTCCTCTCGCCTCACACTATCCTCGCTCCCATTTTTTTGTAAGTTTGTTTTATTCACATTTTCTTCGCTAGTTTATCATTCACGTTTCTTTCGCTCTCTGGCTTCCTGCTCGCAACATTTTCAGTGAAACTGCACAGTGCACTGCACGCTACGAATTATTATTTTTTTTAAAATTTTATTTTCATATATTTGGTCATGGAGGGAGAACTTTATCTTTTTCTTTTTCATTTTTTTTCTTTAAATTGTCGGTGAGATTCTGTTCGTGCGGTTCCAATTGTTGCTGTTTTTAGAAATGAGAAACATTTGGTGCATTCCTTAGCACATTGAATAATTTTGCCAAGATTAATTGCGGTGGTGCTAATCTGCGATACCTGATTTCGATTAATTGGGATCTAATTTGGGCGATAAAGACGGTTAGGCATAATAAACAATCATTACGAAAGCTCACTTTTATCTTTTGAAGAATAAAAATGAAAATGGCCACTAACTTGCTTTACTCTCAAGTTTGAGCAGTGAGTGGAGTGCAGTGGAGAGAAAAGAATATTATGTGGCTTTTGATAGTTATGGTACACGGTTATAGCATGCGCACACCTCCACATTAGCCAAGTGCGGTGGTTGGTTTGGTTAGATCTCGGAAATCGCCGTTACATAAATACCACTTCATTTCCATCACTCCCACTCCAGCACGCGCAGAAGCAGTACCATGCTGCTTCCATGCGTTTCACCAATTTAGTAATTTCGTTCTATCCACATCCGAAACCTTACTTCAATTCAATCTGTTTTTACCTCCCACAATTACATTTACATACGCACTGCGCTACTATGCATATCTATTAAGTTGCGTCCCGAGGTAGTTTTTTTTTCTTTTAATATTCGTTGCCTAAATAATTAAGATGTTTGGAATTTTGAAGGTGTAAAAATTGAACTCCTACTTGAAGATTCTTGTTTGGTTGGTTATTTTATTGTTGTCATTTGAATCTAATTATCGTGGACGGCGGTGGGATTGATTATGGAGTTTGCACCACAGTCTGTTTCTGTGTTAGTGTGACAATTTTGTGTGGTGAAACCTAATCAAAGTGTTTAATGTTGCGTGGCTTTTGTAGTTTGCGATGGATCGACGCTGGCCTTGGAAGAAAAAATCCTCGGAGAAGGCTGTGATTGAGAAAGCAGCTACTGCATTGGATTCCTCCGATGCTTCCAACAGCCAGGTATATTTGTTTGTTGGCATTTTTCACACAAGAAATATGTGCGAAACTTTTGTGCCTTCGAAAATTTTCCCACCTTGAGTTTTATTTAGCAACTGAGTTCTGTTTTATTTTTTTGTCTGAGTCTGACTCTTTTAGCAATTTTTAATGTCTATAGTTTTGCCACTTTGTGGATGTTAGTCTCATTGTTGATAATTTAATTATTAATTTTGATTCCCACCTTCCGCAAGTTTCCCATTCTTAGCAGGCTGTTAAGCATGTATTCACTCTCTAGTGTGTATCTAGGAGTAGAACATGGATTTTCAACTTTATATGACTAGTAACTCTTATCCTTTGTTTGATTGATTCAACAATGTGATTTTAGTTAATAGTTTTTTTTTGTCTTTTCTATTTTTTTTCCCGATTCACATGTGTACAGGATAACAAGAAACCAAACTACATCCAAATCTCTGCGGAATCCTACTCACATCTGTCTAGCTTGGAGGATCAAGTGAAGACATATGAGGAAAAAGTTCAGGAACTGGAGGATGAGGTCAAGGAAATTAATGAAAAGCTGTCCGCGGCAAACTCCGAGATAAATACCAAGGAAAGCATGGTAAAGCAGCATGCTAAAGTTGCTGAAGAAGCTGTATCAGGTAAAATGCTTAATGATTTTATCTACCATCTTATACATGCTAAAGTAGCTGTGTCAAGTAAAATAGATTCTCATCATTCTTAATGGTTTTAAACACTGCAGGCTGGGAAAAAGCAGAAGCTGAGGCTTTGGCGTTGAAGAATCATCTAGAATCTGTCACTCTTTTAAAACTCACTGCCGAGGATCGTGCAACACATTTAGATGGCGCTCTTAAAGAGTGTATGCGACAAATACGAAACCTTAAGGAAGAACATGAGCTGAAAATACAGGACGTTGCTCTCTCAAAAACCAAGCAATTAGACCAGATTAAGGGGGAGCTCGAGGCGAAGATAGTGAATTTTGAACAGGAACTTCTTAGGTCTGCTGCTGAAAATGGGGCCCTGTCAAGGTCATTGCAGGAGCGCTCTAACATGCTAATCAAATTAAGTGAAGATAAGGCTCGTGCTGAGGCTGAAATTGAGCTTCTTAAGGGCAACATAGAAGCATGTGAAAGGGAAAATAATTCACTTAAATATGAGCTACATGTTGTTTCCAAAGAGCTTGAAATTCGCAATGAAGAAAAAAACATGAGTATGAGGTCTGCAGAAGCTGCTAACAAGCAGCAGATGGAGGGTGTAAAAAAAATTGCTAAGTTAGAGGCTGAGTGCCAAAGACTACGTGGTCTTGTAAGAAAAAAGTTACCTGGTCCTGCTGCACTTGCACAGATGAAACTAGAAGTTGAAAGCCTTGGCCGAGATTTTGGAGAGAGTCGATTAAGGAAGTCCCCTGTGAAGGCTGCTTCCCCTAATTTGTCTCCATTACCCGATTTCTCCCTGGACAATGTGCAGAAATTCCAGAAGGATAATGAATTTCTTACTGAGCGTTTATTGGCAATGGAAGAAGAAACAAAGATGCTGAAAGAAGCCTTGGCTAAACGTAACAGTGAGTTGCAGGCCTCAAGGAGTATGTGCGCTAAAACACTGAGCAAACTTCAAAGTTTGGAAGCACAACCTCAGACAAGTAACCAGCTGAAAGGATCTCCAAAATCCATCGTCCAGATAACTCACGAAAGCATTTATAATCAAAATGCAAGCAGTGCACCAAGCTTGGTCTCCATGTCTGAAGATGGAAATGACGATGCAGTAAGTTGTGCTGAATCTTGGTCTACAGCAATAGTTCCTGGGCTATCCCAATTTCCTAAAGAAAAGTGCACTGAGGAATCAAGCAAATCTGAAGTCTCTAATAAGTTGGAACTAATGGATGACTTTCTGGAGGTGGAGAAGTTGGCTCGTTTGTCAAATGATTCCATTGTAGACGCCACTGTTTCAGTTTCTTCAAACAATAAGACAACTGACATTGTGAATGGTGATGTATCCGAAGTCAGTATTGGCAACGAAGGTCTGTCTGAAAAAATTGGCAATTCGAATCCATTGCCAAATCAAGTTTCTTCTGATGCTTTGATGTCAGCACCTTATCCTCAATCTGATGCTAGTGGCTTGATATTAACAGAACTTAGATCAAGAATATTACTGGTTTTTGAGTCCTTAGCCAACGATGGTGACATAGGGAAGATTGTGGAAGATATTAAACATGTGCTTGAAGATTCGCATGACATTACTATCCGCCACTCGGTGGATGCCCATCCTTCTGATGCTACGTGTGATAGGAAGGATGATCCTGAAGATGCTGGCTTAAACCTTGAAAAGGACATCATTTCATCCCAGCAACCCAGAGAATATGTGCGTATAACTTCAGATTTGGAAGCTGCAATTTCTCAGATTCATGACTTTGTGCTGCTCCTTGGCAAGGAAGCAGTGACATTTCATGACATATCTTGTGATGGAAATGAAATGAGGCAAAAGATTGAGGAGTTCTCCATCACATTTGATAAAATATTAAACAACAATGCAAGTTTGCTACAGTTTGTTCTTGACCTGTCCTATGTTCTGGATAAAGCAAGTGAGTTCAGATTTAATGTTCTTTGCTACAAGGGCACAGAAGTTGAGAGTAACAGTTCTGATTGCATAGATAAGATTGCTTTGCCTGAAAATAAGTTAGTACAAGACAATTCATCCAGAGAAAGATATCAAACTGCCTGTTCCCATATTCATAGTTCGTGTTCTAATCCTGAGATTCCCGATGATGAAAATTTGGTCTCAGGCTATAGAGTGGATGCTGCATCACAAAAACTGTCAATGCAAGAGTTTGAAGAATTGAAACTAGAGAAAGAAAAAGTATTGACTGATCTGTCAAATTGTACTGAAACTCTTGAAACAACAAAGTCTCAGTTGCTAGAGACTGAACAACTTCTAGCCGAAGTTAAATCACAATTGGCTTCTGCTAAAAAATCAAATTCCTTGGCTGAGACGCAGCTAAAGTGTATGGCAGAATCGTACAATTCTCTTGAAACACGTGCCCAGGTCTTGGAAACTGAGATGAACCGTCTGCAAATTAAGATAGAATCTCTGGAGAATGAACTTCAAGATGAAAAGAAGGCTCATGAAGCTGCTTTGGCTCGGAGCAAGGTTCTAGAAGAGCAGTTACAAAGGTAAGGCGTCATCTAATATCTGGGGACAAGTACTGAAATCATGCATCGCAACCCTAATTACTTCGACACATTTTCAGCATTTGTGTTTATGTTTGATAAAAAATTGGAAAATGTTATGAAAAGCAGGGTGTCATATATCTAATTTGATGAAAATCTCTTGTGTGATTCAAATTCTGATTTATGTTACTGTCTGTCAGGATTGAGTACTCGGCAGCTGATGATGACATCAAGACTCCGCATGTAAGGCTTTGATTCCATTGTGGATATTAATTACCATGTTGAATTCTGTGTGTCATGTCGCAGAATATGTTAAAAGAAAATTAAGTTAGGAAAATATAGGCTCTCATGATAATTAAAAATTTCATAAAGTGTGCATCTTAAAACGTGTGATTTCCTTGGATAAGTTAAAAGTCTAAGATCCATTTCTATTGAAAATGCAGGATAGAGATTTGACAGCTGCTGCCGAGAAGCTAGCCGAGTGTCAGGAAACCATATTTCTTCTGGGCAAGCAGTTAAATGCTCTACGTCCACAAACTGAGTCAATTGATTCATCGTACAGTAAGACAAATCCAAAGGATGAAGGATTCACAGAAGATGAACCTGCCAACAATAGCCCAAAATTTCAAGAATTAGGTCAGATGGAAATGGACAATGCTACTTCTGCTTTTGTGCAAAGATTGAGTTCGGAGTCTCCCTTACAATTTCCCAACAGTTTATTTAGCCCTTCGGACAGTGAGTCCACCCTTCCAGCCAGATCCCCAGTACAGCATTCTAAATCAAAACCAAAACACAGGCCCACCAAGTCAGCCTCTTCTTCAGTTCCTTCTGCCACTACACCAGAAAAGCATGCACGGGGATTTAGTAGATTCTTTTCACCAAAAGGAAAGTCCGGTCATTAAGTTTTGCAGAGGGCTCTATGTGAATTCATAATGAGTAAGCCGCGTGGTGGTGACTTTTGCAAAGTACCAAGGTCCAAATCCTTCTTGTTTGACAGAATTGAGTTTTGGGGAGGTTTGTGTAATTAATTAAGGTGGGGATACCGTGAATGCCAGGTGATTTTTGTATGTATGGGTTGTACCATAAGTTTTATTCCTTTGCTTTTCATTGTCTTACCCCCTTCTGTTCTGTAATTTAATTAGCAAAGGACAAAGGTTGACATAGTATCTGAACTTTTACAGGATATATTGTATTTCACAAATTTATCCATACCATAATTCTTTTAGAAAGCAAGACCCACTGGTTGTTTTTCTTTAGACTAACAATATTTCATAAATTTCAACTTAGATAATCAATTTTTAATTTTTATTATAAATGTAACGAAAAATAATTAATTTTAGCATTTGATTCATTAGGATTAAAACTTATATTCATTTTACTAGAATTTTATTATCTTGATGAAAAAGATATTAATTAAATTATAAGCATTTTATGTCTTTTTTGTATTTTAATAATAAAAATTTCCGAAATTAGATAAAAGATAAGTTTTAAACTAAAAACTAAAATAATTATACAAAATAATAAAGATTAATTGAAATAAAAGAGCAATAATTTGTAAATAATGCAAGTGAATTAGAAAAATATAGCAAATAAATGGAAATGAATTACATTAATTACATGAAAATAATTTCTGAAACTGTAAATAATGTGAATGATAAAATGATTTTAAAGTAAAAAAATGTATATATATATATATATAAGTAATTGTAAGTAAAATAGTAATATACTTTTTTGTTTATAGACTTTGCATCAGAATGTTTTTATTTATAAAATTTTATCCACTGTGTTACTAATCACGACGTTCTTAATTTTTATATTATTTCATCTATGGATAGAATCTAAATATAAAAGTAGTTGTATATTGAACTATGTATTTGTTTTGAGGCAAATACTTTTTTCGTGATGATTTGTATACTATTTATGACCACCCTCAGAAGTGTAAAGAGGAGAAATTGGTTAAAATCATTTTAATATTTGTATTATTATATTATATAATTTTAACCAATTATATTTTTATACTACTGAAAAACTCATATATTACATAAAATCGATAATGTTATAATATAATTGGTTAAAATTATATAATATAATAATACAAATATTAAATAAACATATAACTGATTATTTATATACATAAATATATAATATATAATCAATTATATTACAATATAAATTATAATTATATATAATAATCAAAATATTGAATAAAATAATAATAACATAAATAAATTTATATGATAATAATAACTAATATTATTAATAATAAAATAAAAATTAATAATATTATTAAATTAAAAATATTATTATTAATAATAACAATAAAATAAACTTATACATTAATAATTATAAATAATAATATCTATACTTATATAAAGGGAATTCCCCTCTTTAACTGTTATAAATTATTATTTTTTATTTTATCATTATATCAATATTTAGTTTTATTTCAATATTATGGGTATTCCATCATTTCTTATTTTTTTTAAAACATTTAGTATAAGTGGAGGGGTAATTTTGAATTGAAAGAGCAGTTTTGAATTTTAAATTTTGAAGACTCATTATTTCTTTGCCTTCATTAACCTCCACATATCCTCTTTAACTTCTCATTTTAATATTCTTCAGAGAAATTGTTTTTGAACAATAAAAAGAAGGCCAAAGAAAGAGAAGCATCCTTCTTTCTCTTAGTAGGAATGTTTCCTTTCAAACGCAAAAATGACTCTTCGGTAAATGCTCAACCAATACTTGGAGAGGGACAAAAGCTCAAGCCATGATTGTTAGGATCATGTGTTTAACATCCTGCAAGTTAACTTTTTTGTTATTGAATAAGTCTCCAGATTATTAGGAAATTAATTAGTTCTGTTTTAACTACTGGTTTGTTACTAAATTTCTTTCCTGTTTTTTAGAACAAACTTTGTTCATTCTGTGTATAAATATATAGCTTTCCAGCTTTAATAAGTTATCTCAGTTGATCAATCAAACATTATTTGTTCTGAAACTAACAAATTGCTATCAAGAGCTCTCTTCTTAAGGGATTTGTGAGGTCAAAATGGAAGGAGAATCAAGTTTTTTAGTTGTTGCACCACCAGTCTTCGATGGAGACAATTATCAAATGTGGGCAGTTCGTATGGAGGGGCTTTGGATCTTTGGGAAGCAGTAGAAGAGGATTACGAAGTCCCTCCACTTCCAGCAAATCCTGTTGTTGCACAAATCAAAGCACAGAAGGAGAAAAAAACCAGAAACTCAAAGGCAAAAGCTTGCCTATTTGCAGCTGTATCTCAAATGATCATCACACGAATAATGTCCCTCAAAACAACAAAGGAAATTTGGGATTACCTCAAGGGTGAATTTGCAGGAGATGAGAGGATTCGTGGAATGAAAGTCCTGAATTTGATTCGGGATTTCGAGTTGCAGAAGATGAAGGAGTCTGAGTCAGTGA
>Ga0123342_1007548_pt1 | contig 14288 bp, 9 predicted proteins | sample Turbeawhitnodule_FD_89960 | JGI IMG/M metagenome (GOLD analysis project Ga0123342, IMG submission 89960) | Root nodule microbial communities of legume samples collected from Mexico - Turtle bean Mexico white nodule | ecosystem: Host-associated > Plants > Roots > Nodule | place: Mexico: Nepantla...
GTGTTTCTTGAGGTGTTCAAGGTCATTCTCTTGGTTGTGGTGTAAGTGATCAAGTGGTGATTGCTTAGTGGATATCCTCAGGGTTTATGAGAAGACTGGATGTAGCTCTTGTTTGGAGTGAACTAGTATAAACAACTGTGTACAATTTCTCTATCCCTATCTCTTTAATTTAGTTTTGTTATTTTGGAACTGGTATAAACAACCGATTGTTTCGCTAAAACAACCGATTGTTTTTCCAGCTTTGTGCTTTTGCTGTTAGTTTTGGGAAAACTGAATCCTTAATCAAGGTTCTTTCAAAGTATTTTCATTCTAAGGTTAAAAGATTGCAAAAATCTTTCTTAAACAATTCATCCCTCCTCTCGTTTAAGGCCATATATTCTAACAGATTACACTTGCACTAACCTCCATTTTTTATTGGAAACTCCTCTTCAATGAATATATTAAGCATTTGATCATTGATCTACATGCTCTTCGCAAACCTAGCATAGCAATTTTTCAATAAGCGGACTTGTAGTCCAGCGTACTCAAGGTTCTCCCACAACAATGTGTATTTATCAATGAACACCAGCGTAGCCACTTCTCCGACCACTTTAGCAAAGCAGACCTTGTTCTAGAAAGGTATCGGTAAACCATAACACCTCACCTAGACGATTTTGTAGCCCACTACATGAGCTTCCGACCAAGGCTTAACACTGTCAAGACACTTTTGAACCACTCTTTGTTGAGCTTTATTAAGTCTTCCATGTTTTCCCCTTCTTTTGGTGTTAGCAGTGCTAGGTTGTTCCCCAAATACCTCACTTCAAAATTCTTCACCCAACTGGTCAAAGTCCAAATCTACATTGAACTGACCAATATCATTATTTTTCATCCACGACAAGACATGATGTTGTGTTTTAATAACAAGTCTCTTCCACTTCTGTTGTTTTTCTCCTTTAATTACATCAACAAAGGACTTTTTCCTTTATTTTCCACCCAAACCTCCTTTCTTCTCTTCTTCCCGTTTATCTCAGGACCCTCCAAATGCAGCTTGCCCATGTCCCTTGGTCTCTCTGTGTGTAGGGTCCTTGAGTCCCTTCTCTCCGCCCTATTAGGTTCCAGCTCATGTCTTCAGTATTTCAAAATGTTCACAAAGAGCTTCATGTTTCCTGTGTAGATTTGGTCTAACTCCCTCTCTAGACGTCCCACGTTTCTCACATCAAAGAATCTCACAAACCCGAATCTTCTCCCAATTTGTTTAGCTTGCATGAAATAAATACTTATTTCACCCTATCTCATCTTAGAAAGACCTTGATCATATCAAATTCACAAAAGTCATTTGGGAAATTCGAGAAGAAGAACGTTGTAAAATCATTTAAAGTAAGTGGTTTACGGGAAGAGTCATGTCCACCATGGGTGCGTGCTCCGCTTCCCGACATACCGGCAACCTAACCAAAACTGATGGAATTGTCTTAATTTCTAAGAAGTTGAATAACTTGATATTGAATTACATAGGCATTTAAAGCATCTTGTCTTTGCTGTTACTTCTACTTCAGTCACACATGAGTTTTTGCTGGAATCAAGAACTTCGGATAAACCAACAATCATTAAACAAGTCAAATTTAAAACCTTTATCTATTTCAGTTAGAAGAATTGATATAGAAATTATTACATATATATTTAAATAAATTGACACTCTTGTAGAAAATGCTACAGTGTAACTTTTTGTTAAAAATGTCACTTAGAACCAATGTTCCTATTTCTGTTACATGCCTGCAATTATCTTAAACTCATATGTTTTTAATTTGGCTGGCTATTCTTAGTGTCATTTCCTTTAATTATATCTTTTTGTTATCATAAATTTGAATCAAACTCAAGATATTAAAATAAATTGACACATTATACCATTTGGACTAGCACTTTTACTGATATATTTTTTTATTCCTTTCAAATCTTTGTCTCTTTTTGTAATACACCATAAGACTTCATTTTAAATATTAGAATTAATTGTCTATAAAATTAATAACAATGCTATAATTTATTTTTTTCTGACAGTTTCAAATCACCTTGTGGTCTAATTTGCGCAATTAAATTAAAAAAATGTAGAAGATCAGTGATAGAAATGTAAATATTTAATTTTAAAATCTAAATTAAAAACTGAGAAATCTCACTAAAACTTCTGTTTTATAATACTCACAACGTACGTCAGAAGCAGTGAGCTTAATACTTGCTAGATTGCGAATAGACGTTAAGTTGGAGATGTTATTAATATGATATAGTCGTTTTGTCAGTATATATGAAGACACCATAGAAGAAAAATTCAGCATGGGATTCCCCTTCAGCTAGCTACTGTAATATAAAAAGAAAACCATATCATATTATTATTATTATTATTATGTCGTTTCTAGGGTTTCAATTTGTCATGTGCTAATTGATAGAGTCAGGAGTATAATCGAGAATGTGAGGTCAAGTCATGGATTCTCAGTCTTTCCTCATTGTTATGAAGAACAACGCGGTTTCTGGAATATAAACCAGTAAAATATTACTCAGAACAGGTTTTCCTTCTGGGGATTTGAAAATTGAGCAGACACTTTCTGCTTTATTTAGAAGAAGAAACTTTTTTTTCTATTAACTAATTAAGCAAATAGGTTACCATTTGTGTACTTAACTAACTTTTTTTTTATATAAAAAGTCCTTGGTCAACACTCGTGACAGTTAGTGTGGAAATATACATCTACCAAATAGTTTTCTCTGACTAATGAATAGTAGAACAAAAACTTGGTCAGAATGATATTACCGGAGCAAAATTACGTAGTTTTTTTTATTAATTAAATGCAACTTGATATTATTATGCATGGGGTATGTGAAACAAGTTGTTTTTTGACTCTTGAGCTCTTTGATAATTGAAAGCGTGTGTAAATCTATCACAGAATTCAACTTAAAGGAATTGTTAACAAAATGTTAAAATATATACTTGACTCTGTAAAAGCCTCATGCAATTAACCAAATACATCTATTAATCTTATTCTGTTATGGATTTTACCCATAATTGTGGAATAATTTTGGTTTGACTTTCATAAATTTGAAACAATTTGTTTGTTATATAGTTGTTGTAGATAATGTCATACAATTAACTCTTTGTATACTGTTTGACATTGAAGAAGTGATGAACAATCATTATACGAAATGATATGTGATTAAGGTGAAGAAATTTTTTGAAGAGTTCATATGTATGATTTTTTATGTTTGATTTAGAGCAACAATTGTACCATAATTCACTAAATTTACATGATTTATTTTATTTTGTTATTAATAAAAATTTTAGGTTAGAAACATGATTTTATATATATTTTTTAGTTGAAATGTTTAATTATTGTTATTGAAAATTTTCTACATTTTAGGTTTTGGTTTAAAGTCAAAACTAATATTATTTTTATAAAAATGCAAAATTTGCATTGAACAAAATTTGTTTGGACCTTTTTAACTTAATTTTTTAATACAATTTTTTTTCAGGTTGTGTTACAATCTGATGAAAAATAGAAGGTTTTATGTTAAAGATTTCGTCCAACATAAATTTAGGTCACCTGCATCCATGACGGACTGTTAACATATGTAAAAAGCCTAAATAACAAAGGTAAAAATCCTAAATAAAGTTTGAGGGATGATGATGAATGAGAAGAGAAACATTGTAGAGAAGAAGCACTCATGTTTCCTTTTTTTTTTAAGAGTGTAAGACAAAAAATGTAAACTTTACACTGGTTGTTTGAGTTTGAACTGTGGATGCAGTAGAACTTACTGTAGGTAGTTTATAGAATGATAAGTAGCGGTTGTTACAATTTGTAACGTATCCATAAGATATTCAAGTGTGTTATTTTTTCATTTAATAAGATTATTAGTTGTTAGAACAACTATAGTGTTTCCATAAAATTTTCAGTGTATTTTCTTGAATTAATTAAACGTTATATTTTTATATTCCTTATCTGACATCTCGAAATAAATTTGAATTGATTCTTTTACCTTGTGTTTAAACCAATTTGAAACTCCAAAGCCACTAAAAATGGAGGTTTGGTGAGTTGTAACTCCCACAACCAATATTCTTGGAGGCAAAGTAATTGATGATAAGATCCTATCAAGTTGTCAATGTATCCTCATTGTTTGCCATACTCTTTGACATTACCATTAGCTACAAAACAAATACAACTAGTTTTTTTATTTCTATACACTTAGTTCCCTTTCAAGAAAGCATCACTGTAAGAAAAAATGATTTTAAAGGAACATGTTCCCTCGGATTTTTTTAAACCTTAGGAAAAGTCTCAGAGCCCCTATTAAATACCATAGGTTTAAGAACTTTAATAAAATATCATGAATTTTAAAACCTCTATAAAATACCAGGGTTAAAAAACCTCCGTTAAATACCATGAGTTTAAAAACCTCAGTAAAATACCATGGGTTTAAAAACCTCCGTAAAATACCACAAGTTTCAAAATTTTCGTAAAATGACTTTCTCGTTTGAAATAACTTTCAACCCCATCTTCCACCATCTCTAACGATCCTCTTGACTTCTCTCTTCCACCATAGATATATTGTTCTCCGACACAAGCTCAATGACCACCAATGACATTCCTAGCAAGGAATCACAATTGAGCTAGACTTATGTCTATTATATCCAATGAGAAGAAACATTAGATAAGGCACTATCTTCTTTTTACTCCAATATTGCTTCTTCCATCACCTTACTACCCCAACTTTATATATCCTAAATAATTGTATTATCTATCAGATATGGGCTTCAAAGTCATGTGTGTTTTTGGATACGAGGGTTTCAAAGATTGCAAGAACATATTGTGAGGAGAAATTAACTTTATTACTTCTAACTTTTATAGTAAATTAATTATTGGATGCATTTTAAAATAAAGGTCTTAATTTAAATATTTCAAAATTATGAGAATTAAATTTTAATAATTATAACTATAACTAAAATTGCACATAAAGTGTACGTACATCAAAAACTAAAACAACATAAATAAGGTTTTTTTGAACTATGAGCTTGTAACAAAAAAAAACTAGGAATTATATAAACCAACTACCATCAATCATAAGAAATATGAAAATATTGTTGAAATACTTATTATCCAAGGTTATTTTTCTTTTAAAATAAATTTTTGAAACTTTAGAAAACTTATTTGTAATGTAAAGTTACACTTTCAAAATTTTAGAGAATTCAGTTATAAAATACATTAAAACTATATAGCTTTTAATTATTTATTTATAAATATATTTTATTTTATTTATTTATTGAAGTTTGAAAAATATGTAGTGTTTTATTGAGGTTCTACACTAAATCTTTGGAATTTAACAAAGGTTAAAAAAATAACCGTTATTTTGCTGAGACTTTAGAATAAACATTTGGAATTTAACGAAAGTTAAAAAAAAACCTCCATTATTTTTCTGGGGTTTTAGAATAAACTTTGGAATTTAAGGAAGGTTAAAAAAACCTTTGTTATTTTGTTGAGGTTTTAAAATAACTTTTTGGAATTTAACGAAGGTTAAAAAAACTCTGTTATTTTTCCGAGGTTTTAAAATAAGCCTTAGAAATTTAATGAAGGTTAAAAAAACTTCCATTATTTTTCTGAGGTTTTAGAATAACCTTTGGAAGTTAACGAAGATTAAAAAAAACTTCGCTAATTAAATCAATTCCTGGGACTTATATTAACCTTCGTTAAATAACCTCCATTAAAAAAAAATTTCTTGTTGTAGTGCATGTTAAGTTGTAATCTTAGAAGAATATGATACAACTATTTTGTTCATATCTATACACTTAAACCTCTCCACATACACCTATCACTTTAAGAAGAAAAAAATACAAAACTTTCATTCAGATTATTACATATTACTAAGTGTTTACTTTCATTGGTTAGCTTTGATGGCAACTCATCTCATCTTTGATTCTTTTGTTCCGTATGCAGATTTGATTGTGACTAGAAAAAGATTGAAGCATTTGCTGGATCAAGGACAACTATCATAGTTTCAAATGCTACCTGTAATTGGAAATTGGCACTAGTTGTTTGGGTTACATAAATGTCCTGGATTGATTAAAAGAGAATAGTGATATCATGGATTAAAATTAGAGCACTTGGTTATATGAGCATGCATATTTATTTGACCCAAATTGTATATATTATTTGTATCTTCTTCTTGTTGTTAGTGTTACTAAGTACCATTTACCATTTACCATTTGAGGTATTCAAATATTTTTCTTTTGCATTATAGTTATTCAATCCAAATTTTTTTTAAAATTTATCCAAAAATAATAAATAAAAGGTGATGTGAGATCCTTTATATCCCTTATTATGAAGATAAGAAATAGATTACATAAGCATATATGGAATTTCTAATGTTAATTAGATACAAAATGGCATATCTAGCTTAACAAATGGGGAAACCTCACTAACTAAAGACTTAATAAATTAGTGTACCAGTGAGGATTGTACAACTAACCACATGTTTCGGTCCTCATTATTGGGTCGACCGAAGATAAGGTCCCCATCAATGGGTCGACCGACAACTCAAATTCAGTTACGCTTAAGCAGAGTCAGTGAAGCTAATTCACGATTAAGAGTTAGGTAATGTATTCCTAAACATGGTCCAACTCCCTAATCTGGCCCAATAAGAAAGGTCCATTAAAATAATATCAATAGCACACATTCCAAGATCCACGTACGTCATCATATACAATGCTCTGACAACCGAGCATTGAATACCTTTACTGACTTGAGAGTTTAAGTGCCTTTTATAGGTACCATCTGAATCTGGACTACGAGAAGACTGAGAGTTGAGACGAGTAAGGATGAGTATGGAGCTGGCAAGGAGGGAAGTTGAAACGCAATCCGACCGACCGAATAAGGAAGGAGAAGAGTGATCTCAATAGTTCTCTCGGCTTCAATCCCATTAGAGAACAATTAGAAACCATGTTGGTGTGGTAATTCAATACAAGTTGTAATTGATTCAAGTTATGACTAAAGACTTATTAAGAAGTACATATATAGTCACAATATACGTGTGTGACGGTTTGCTAATCATAAATTTAGTTGTCACAAAGTTTAATATGGCGGTCTTATGCGATCTATTGTAACACCTGCCATTTAACGCTCTGTATAAAGTGACAATTTTTGTATGTAATTAATGTGAGTCAAAATTGTCGCAATTTATTTCATTAAAAAGGATTTCAGCTCAAAATACGACACATGTAAACGTCATTATATACGATATATATAATGTGACGTTTTTAACTGTCAGTATTATAATAGAATTGTAAAAAATAATATGTCAGTTTCGACTGATGTAATTTGAATACTAAATAAATGGAATAATAGCGCTCCTGTATCGTAGTTGTATCGTGTGAATCGTGATATGAATCGCGAAATGATTCCATATCGTGACTTGCTTTTATAAAAATTCTAATTTTAATTTGAATTATTTTATAAAATCCCTAATTTAGTTTTAATTGCTTTTATAAATAAAAGTCATAATTTAAAACGTCCCCTGCTCATTTAGAAAGTTCCTCTGTACGTCCTTCTTCTCTACATTCTTTCTTCTGACCAACAAAAACCAAGCTTGAACGACAGTTGCGACGACGACAACAATTGCGACAGCGAACGACTACTGCGACATCGGTGAACGACAACTATGACTGAGAAGGTAGTCTACGTCCTTCTTCTCTCCAACACCAACGACTGAGCTTGAAGGTGCGAACCACATCAACGACGATGATGAAGCTCACAACAACGGCAACGAACAAAACCAACGGCGATAACAATGAGTAATTATGTAGTAGCAACAACGACAACACTTATTTTTTGAATGGCTATAATACAAAATTTGTTTAGTAGCATATAGCCATGGTTGGTTATAGAAATCTTATGCAGCAACCACTATGTTTTGAGGTTGTGTTGCTGAAATTGTGAGGTATATATATTTATATACAACACTCAAAATGAAATATGAGGTTGTTTTGTTATTAATTGCATCTTTGCATTTCTACATATCTTATATATTTAATTATATGTTACATTTTTTTAATGTTTATGAATCTTATGATTCACGATACAAAAAATCAGTTCTTTGATACACTACTTGTATCTCGATTCAACTACCATGGAGCCCACTAAAACACGCATGCTTCCAACTCTTCTGCATAACTTCATCACTCATGAAAAGAAAAAAAAAACTAAAACAACTAAGTAAAGTGAAATCCTAGGAATAAGAAATCCTTCTGGTAAACTATTATTATTATTACTATAGCTCCTTATACTCCATTAGTGACTAGTTCATTTGCATGCTCTCTAGCTCGTGCGACTTGTTATCCTAAGCCCAAGAATCAATGGCTAACCTCTATTATTAGGCAGAATTTGAATGTATAATTTTAGGCATTTTTTCACAACTAGTACAATCAGATTTTTATGCATAATTCTGCAGCTAGTTTAATCTTTAAATGTTATGGTATTAGTTTATTGGTGAAGGTTGTTTTGTCTATGTTTACGGATGTGTAAGCATGGTGGTTGGGGTTGTAGGTTTCTTTTTGTATAAGGGTTGGAACACTCTGAAGTGTCCCCTTAAATTTAATTTATTGTTTGCTAATAAAAAAAATTATTATTATTATAATATAAAAGAAAAGCACAAAAGTTTAAGCTAAATAGAATAAGCATAAAAATTTTAGTTCTTCCATTAATAGATGCTCTAACTCTAACTTGAAAAGTCACATCCTACATAAACTAACTGTAAAACATAATAAAGTTGCTATGAACCGAATTTGAGAAGAATTGTGATATTATTAGATGAATATGAAGTATAGAGTAAGTAACGAAGTAAAATAGTAAGTTATAACCCAAATGGCTAAACAAATATGTTGGTGTTGATGAATAAAGCAGAGCAAGATATTCATTATCTTTGCTAACAATTACATTTATAATACTTGTAGTAACTGACTCTTAAGTGCTTTTATGAGCAGTTACTTAGAAATATTAATTCAACAAATTGAAATTGAAGAATAAAATATCACATGCACTTATGTGCATTTATATGCAGTTAGAAAAAGCACAATATCTAACACTCCTCCTTGATTTTTTGAACTGCAAACTCCAATGTTTTGTCTTAAATCAATCAGGATCTTCCTTAACCAGAAAGTTTGATTCACAGTAGCCGAAACAACAACAAATTTTACTATTTCTTGCTTCTTTGAGCTCCATGAAAATATCCCTAATCCAAGGATAAAACAATATCCATATGTACTTTTCATGTCATCAATTGAACCTCCCCAATCAATGTCAGAGAAACTAAATAACTTGAAATCCTTAAGCTTCAAGAACTTAACTCCAAAGTTCCAAGTTCCCTTGATGTATCTGATGACTCTCTATGCAACCCTCATGTGAGTCTCCTTTGGGAAATGCATAAATCTGGATAGAATGCTTATTGCATTTAGAATGTCAGGTCTGGTTGCTGAAAATACATTAGACATCCTATCAAGCTTATGAATCCAACTTCATCAACTTTGGAAGATCCATCTTTTTTGACCAACTTCTCCTTTTGATTCATGGGAGTGCTCATTGCCTTGCAATCTTCCATCTGAAACATTTTAAATATTTCTTTTGCATACTTCTTCTGACAAATGAATACTTGATCCTGACTTTGCTTAATTTTCATTATAAATCTATTTCTCCTTTCACTAACTCCATTTTGTTGTGGAGTGTATGGGGTTGTTAATTGATTCTCAATTCCTGCCTCCCCACAAAAAACGATTGAAAGTTTCTGAAGTGTACTCCTTGCCATTATCAGATCTTAAAATCCGAATTGTGCAACCATTTTCATTTTCCACCCTGGCCTTGAATTTCATAAATACACCAGCAACTTTTGTTTTTTTTTTTTTCAAAATGAAAATCCAACACATTCTTGTTAGATCATCAAATAAGGCTATAAAATAAAGGTTACCATTTAATGATGGTGTTCTTTGAGGACCACAAAAGTGTGAATGAGCTACAATTTCTTCGAAGCCCTCCAAGCCGGTTTAGGGAATGATTGCATGTTTTGCTTCCTAAATTTTCATGCTCAATAGTTGGTCAGGATATCATCAAGATTAGAAAGTTCTTCTACCAGCTTCTTTGATTGCATTTGAAGTAGTCCTCGATGATGAAAATGCCCGAGTCTTTTCTGCCAAATTTCAGTGACACTTTCTTTGGATTTAAATGCCATGTGCTCCTCCTTCATTGGATTGAGAGCAAAACTTTTTCCCTTCATTTCATTTTTAAACAAAACTCTGCCATCAACATCTTTGATTAAGCAATGTTTATTTTCAAACATCACTTTATAGCCTTTTCCCAACAATTAACCAACACTTAAAGATTTTGATCAATCTTTAGCACACAAAAAAACATTTGTAAAGGTTTTTGTACCTTTATAACTTGTGATAGCTACTATGCCTTTTCCTTTTACTGCAAGGTGTTCACCATTTCCAATCCTCACTCTTTTAATCTCAGTAGTTCTCAATTCCTTGAAGATTTCCTTGTCATGTGTCATGTGGTTGGTGCAACCACTGTCAACCAACCAACTTTCACTTGATTCTCTGCTTGAGAAACAAGTGGCTACGAACAATTGATCTTCCTCTTCTTGATCAACAACTTGAGCATCTGCCTCTTCCACCTGATTTTTGTTTTTGCATATCACTGCTTCATGTCCAAGTTGGTTTCATTTGGAACATTCGGCATCAGGTTTTCTCCAACATTTAAATGGTGGATGGCCTTCCTTTCCACGGTTTTGGCAAGGTGGATTTGTTTTCTTTACACCTTCTCCTTCATTTTGGTGATTTCTAAATGAATTATCTTCATTTGATGGTTGGTTCTTCTAGTTCTTCTTCTTTTTGTACTTGTTGTAACCTTGATGCTTGGCTATTAAGGTTCCTTCTACTGCTCCATCTTGTCTCATGGCTATTCTTTTTTCTCGTGCTTGTAAAGGATTTAGGAATTCTGCAAGAGAAATCTTTGATAGGTCCTTTGTGTTCTCTAGGATTTTTATGGTGGCTTCAAACCTCTCTGGAACTGTTACAAGCAGTTTTAAAAAAAAATCTTGAATCATTTAATACAAATCCAAGCATCCTTACTTTGTTGGCAATGCTTAGAAGTCTGCCAGAGTACTCTTTTACGAATTTCTGGCTCATTCATTCTCTGCAATTCAAACTCCCTGATTAGATTTAGTACTTTTATTCCACAAATCCTCTCATCACCTGCATATTCTGCCTTGAGGTAATCCCAGATTGCTTTTGTTGACTTCAAGGACATTATCCATGTGAATACCATAGGAGATACAGCTGCAAAAAGGCATGTTTTTGCTTTTCTTTCTGTGATTTTATTTGTGCCACAATAGGGTTTTCCGAAAGGAATTGAATTTCATAGTTCTCTTCTATAGTTTCCCATAGATCCAATGCATCTAAGTAGGTCTCCATATGAACGACCCACATCTGATATATCAAATTTTGGTGTTGCCATTGCTGAAAAATTGGACTTTCCTCGCACTGATGCACACTCTACTAACCTCACAGATCCCTTAAGAAGATAACTCTGATACCAATTGTTGGTGTTGATGAATAAAGCAGAGCAAGATATTCATTATCTTTGCTAACAATTTTTATAATACTTGCATTAACTGACTCTTAAATGCTTTTATGAGCACTTACATAGAAATATTAATTCAATAATTGAAACAAAATAATAAAATATCATGTGCACTTATGTGCATTTATATGCAGTTACAAAAAACACAATATCTAACAAAATCTAAAATTACAGTTTAATAAAGGAACCAAAATTGTGTACCTTCAGATTAGGACCTAAGTAGTCAAAGGAAAAGAAAATCAAAAGAAGTTCGAACTAAGAAAAACCTTCTTCATTGTTTCACAAAATTTGATGTGAGTGTATTTTTTGATGTTTTCATTTTGTGACACTTTACTTTTAGGATTGAGATTTTAGGAATTTAAGAGTGAAAACCTTAGAAAAATCCCCACTGGACATTAAGTTAACCAAGTGGTTAAGTAGATGTGAAAGTTCATTTCACAAAGGCAAAGATAAAAGCAAGATATGGTGAGAATGGATGCAAAACTCAATTAATTCATGACAAAACCAAGAGCATAAACCAAGGAAGAAAACAAAGACAATGAACATAAATGGAAGGTGAAATGAAGGAGAATGGAAGAAGGAAACTTATGGAAAAGGAGAGTGATGTTCACGCCACTTGATGGGTGGTAACCATCAAGATGAGTGGAAGGCTGCCACTTGAGAGCTTCATTCTCATCAAGATAAGACCAAGGAAGAGGAGATAGCACTCACTCAAGCTCACACAATATTTGTGCAGAGTAACTCTTCTTCTATTAATTTCAACTTGTAAAATACACTAGGTAGGCCTTCTATTTATATGTGAAGGAGCTGGAGAACAAGCTAAAGGGGTAGGATGGGAAAAGGGAAAAAATGGGCATCCTTAGGGTTTGACTAAGTCAAACCCGCATCTTAGGTTTGTCCTTCTATAAACTAGGTCAAAATGTCTTCCAAAAGGGCTAAGAACAACCTAAAATGTTATCCACACCCCCTATTAAGCTAATGGTACCTTATTCTAGCCTATCTTTGCTATTTGGACCCCTAAAGTGGGCCTAATTTATTTACATAACTTTTCTCTTGTGGAAAAGACCAGAAGGAAGAACTTTTGATATTCTGGTTTATAACTTCTTCTTCTGCTTATGCTTTCTCGAGGTTTGGTGGGGCCCGACTTTGTATATTGAGATGACTGGCCTTTTTGTGAGGTGCTTGATGTGTCCTTAGTCATCTGTTGGTTGCTTTGGTTTGTATCATGCCCCCCAGGTTGGAAAGAATTCGTCCTCGAATTTATAACTCCTGCAAATAACATAGTTAGTTTGTTCCCAAATAAGATATTTGGAAGTTTAGGATGTGAAGCAAACTTATGTTCATGAAGCTTGGGGAGTTCACATGGGTGAATTCTAGATACAGGCCATGGTTATAGAGAATGTTTAGGGAATAAATGATTTGTTTGTGAAAATCCTCTTAGAAATGGATAACCTTTAGGAGGTTTTGAAGATCATCCCTAAACTTCTTTAACAAAGATGTCAAGTATTTAGAATTATTTGGGAATGAAAAAGAGAAGGAAGAAGTATACCTAGGAGGTGTAGTGATTTTCGTAGGAGTCAACAAAATGAGACACACTTTTTTTTTAAAGGCACCTCGGTGGGTTGAGGGAGGAGGGAGTGTTCCGACCTCAAGTTCGAGAGATAACATCGCTAGGGTCAATCACCGCATCCGAGGTATTGTCCGCTTTGGAGGTCAATACTCCGTCATAGTTTTGTCCTTAAAAGGCGCCTCTAATGAGACACACTTTACTTTCCTCTTCTTTCTCATTTTCTTTTTTGGCTTTTGTTTTAATTTGGTCTTTATTTACTTCTTGTAACATTGTGGTTCTTTTATTTGGACAATTGGCAGCTATGTGCCAAAACCTAAACATTTAAAACATTTTGTGCTTGAAGTTTTGGTGGGTGACTTAGAGGTAGAGGTAGAAGGAATGTGTTTAGAAACTTTTTGGTGAGAAGTGGTTTCTTTTGAAAAATTGGAAGGAGAAGTTTTTGTAGAATTTTTGTTTGTATCCTTCCATGAAGATTTGTATAAGCCATCATTATGAATATTTTTGAAAGTTATTTTCTTCAAAAGTTTTGATTCCACCTTGATGGCTAGGTGAACCACTTTCTTTAAAGAAGAGTACTCATATAATTCTACAATATCTTAAATTTCTCTCCTCAAACCACTTACAAACCTAGTTATCTTTGACTCTTCATTATCATGCATATTAATTTTAGTCAAAGTTGTTTCTAAGTCTTTAAAGTATTCATCTACCATCCTAGGTCCTTGATGAGCCATTAGAGCTTCCACAAGTGTTCCTTCCTATGAGGAGGAACAAACTGCGCACACATACTTGCTTTCAAATCATACCAAGAGACCACGGTTGGCCTCTTGTTTAACCCAATGTCCATTACAGTTTGTTGCCACCATTGGTTGGCATAGTCTAAAAAAACTAGGGAAGCTAACCTAAGCTTTTGGTCCTTGATGACCTTATACACATTAAAGAGATGTTCAACTTTAGCTTCTCATTCTAAATACAAAGTAGGGTCATTGGACCCACTAAAACTAGGTAACTTTACAAAATCAAAAGAATGTTGTGGTTGGTGGTGGTGTTGATGGTGCCGTTTTGCAAAAGTGTGCACTAGCCCA
>Ga0123342_1007549_pt1 | contig 14286 bp, 3 predicted proteins | sample Turbeawhitnodule_FD_89960 | JGI IMG/M metagenome (GOLD analysis project Ga0123342, IMG submission 89960) | Root nodule microbial communities of legume samples collected from Mexico - Turtle bean Mexico white nodule | ecosystem: Host-associated > Plants > Roots > Nodule | place: Mexico: Nepantla...
TCATTGAATTTAATTGTGCCTGTAGATGAGATGGGCGCAGTTGAGCCTGTGGGCAGATTAACATTTGAAATAAATGATGATGAAGTGTGTGTGAAAAATTGTGAATCAGATGCAATGTGATGGTTGCTCCGCTATCCAAAATCCATGGTTTTGTAAAAGCAAAATTAGAAGAGGAGTTATGGGCAAGCAGACCTGCAGAACTAACAAACGTGTCACTTTTACCGTTATTGTTGAGCGAGTAAATAGCCCTTGCCAATTGCTGAATTTGCTCGGCACTGAAGGTTGTACGAGATTTCTATCGGACTCGTTACTGGTGCCTTCTTTGCCAGACATGATTTTGTATTTAGGGGATAAAAATGGAGAGGCTGTCAGGGCACCAAGATCGGTGCTCTGATATATAAGAAAATGATAAAAAATGGTAAGAAGAAGAAATGTTTCTTATTCTCTTATGTGTATATTACATCACTTCATGTATAGGAAATATATAGGATGATGTTTCTTATTATCTTATGTGTATATTACATCACTCATGTATAGGAAATATATAGGATGATGTTTCTTATTATCTTATGTGTATATTACATCACTCATGTATAGGAAATAGGAAATATATAGGGAGTTCTCTCCCCAAATTACAATCTAATTAGGTAGGATACTAATAATGAGATTCTATAATTATTAAATTAATTGCATATAATTGGGTACAATATCGTCAAATATTACATATAATAATTGTATATAATTTGATAATTATTATTTCCTTAGTAGAAAAATCATGATCAAAATGGTCTCAAAAACACTACAAGTTGTCTGTCCAAAATGGTTTCAGAAATTATGAGCTTTAGAAAAAAAACATAAACAATTTTTTCTCAGAAAACACTATAAGATATGCGTTGAGTTTTGGAGAGAAAAAAAACATAAACAAAATGGTTGTTTGAAGAAGTAAACCATTGCATATGTATGATTTTATTTTCTCTTGAGGTCTTGAAGGTTGAACTGGTCATTGGTCAAAAGTGTTCTACCTGCAATAGAATATACAAAGAAGTCACCCTTTAAATATTACTTTTGAAATGATTACTCATAAATAACAACATATATTAGGTTGTCACTAGATGAGCTCAAATAAAAAAGTTATATTATAAAAACACTTCAAAATCACAAAAATAACGGATTATGAGCTAAGTTACTTTAAACTTGAGTGTTACGCAAAGTCATATTTCAACTTGTAACATGTTAAGTCTTTTTAAAAACCTGAACTTCTTATTGAGTCATATCTCCATAAATTTTAAAGCTTAATAAAAAAAATTCTTCTTCATAAGTAAGGGACATAAGAGGAATCATCTATCTACTTAATTAATGTTAAATTCTAAATTTGATAAAGTTATATGCCTATCTTATATTCTAATATCTTGAAAATTAATTATTTTCAAGAATATAAGTTAGCAATCTTATAAAAAAAAATTAACAAGTTAATATGTATTAATCATAACAAAACCACCAAAATACAAAATACAATTATTATGTAATTGTGTATATAATTTATCGTATAAATAAGATTCTAATTTATATATTGTCATTTCTACCTTAATAAAAAAAAACACTTTGTAATCTATATCTATATATAAATGAGATTTACATTTTAACCGTTTTCTATTGTATACAAATTTATTCTTATTTTATCTTTATATTAATATTTTATTATTTTATTTTGGTTATTTCGTTGTTTTATAATTACTTAAATTTAAAACTAAGAAAAATGAGTTAATATTAAATTTGAAAGAAATTGTTTGAGAGACGTGCAATTAATAGGAGAAGTGTGAGAAGAAGAGACGGAAAATGATCAAAGAACAAAAAGAAACATAAAAAAGGGAATGTAAATCACAAAAACTTAGTTTGTTTTTTTTATTCTCGCTAATCTAAAGGTATTTCTATTATCGTTTATTTTTTTCTGATCAATCAATACAAGTTGTATAGATTCTGATTGTTGTAAATGCTCCTCATTTTTTTTTACTCTACTTTTCATTTTTGTACAGCAAGTCAAGGCGAAAGAAAAGAAAAAGATAGAGAAGCATAATATTCCAAACCGTTACTTAAATACAAAGCATCCAGATTTTTGTTCACAGGTAGTCGATAGGGAGGATGGATGGTTCTGAATACAAAATTCTTGCGGAGAAGAGGAAATAGATTAGAAAATAGATATTTTCTTAGGGTTTCTTAGTGGAGTTTCCCATCTTATTTTTATTTTCATTATTATATTCCTCTTTTTTAGTTTTATATTAGTAACAAATCAAAAGGACATTGTTGCGGAGAAGATGGAATGAATTAAAAAATATATATTTTCTTAGGGTTTGTTATTAAAGTTTCTCATCTTATTATTCTTCTTCTTTTCATTATTATGTTCATCTTTTTTAATTTTATATTAGTAACAAATCAAAATGATATTCTTAAGAGAAGAGGAAAGAGATTAAAAAATAAATATTTTCTTAGATTTTGTTACTAGAATTTCTCTTCTTATTATTTTTCTTTTTATTATTATATTCCTCTTTTTTAGTTTTATATTAGTAAAAATCAAAATTAATGATTTACAAGTATTGAGATTGAAATAAATAACATAATTATTTTAATATAATTATGTTCATTGTGTTATAAATTTAAATTTGTTTAATATTTTTTTTACTGTAAAAATAATATATATATATATATAATAAAAAAAATATAAATACACAAATGCAAAGAAAACACCAACTGTCGTGTTTAACTAAAAAAAAACATATCCACCACATTGATAGACAACTAACTCATTGTATTAAATTCAAAATAGCAATAATATATTGACACTTTGCTCCACTATACAACTTCTAATTGATGATATAAAAAAGGATATTTTTGTCATTTTATAAAAAAAAATTAAATTTTTTATAAAAAAAAAAAAGAAAATTATATCCTAGAACAAGATTATCAATATATCATTTTTCAAATTCAATAAAGAAGTTGACGATACTACTAGTTATAGTCAATGACCACATAAACATAACCAAACTTTACAAAATAAAAATAAAAATGAAAAAAGATTTTAGTATCAATGTAAAGAAAGAATTTATGAAAAAAGAGAGTAAAATTCATAAATTTATTAGACACTGAAAAGTTATTTAATATATATATATATATATATTAGATTTAAATTTAATATGATAATATTATGAGGAATTTAAATTTGAAGTGAATGTGTTAATATTAGGAATAGTAATAAAAATAATATATTAGGAAAATATTTTTTATTTGAATTAAACCAAACAAGATCTAAATAAAAGAAAGAAAGAAATTGAGTGGGATTTATAAAACTCGCATGAATATTCAGTAATAAACTATAGTGATAGCTTTTAGTTTGATAAATATTTTAAATAAGATTTGTAAGAACATAAAAAATAATCATAAATAATGATATAGCATAGAGTTATATTAGTTACAGTAAGATATAAAAACAGTGAAGAGGAATTTACTGTTGGATTGGTTATGATATGACACCTGTCTCTTTTTATGAGAAAGAAAACCTGAGAAAAGGGCCCAACACCCTAAGCAACAAACCCCTACAGACAGAAAATTGCTAATTATAGTTGGGTCCATATTTTTTATACAATTATATTATAATTCTTAATATTATTATTTAATTTTAAAATTATTTTTTATTATATATTTATTTTAAAATTCATCATATAAAAAATTATATACAATTTTTTTAAAAAAATAAACTATCACTTTCCATTATAGTTGGATCTCAAACCAAACAAACAAAAGTTGAGAAGCCAATTATTGCAGTCTCTTGGATCAATGGGACCTCATAACAACATTACTATTGATATTATAGTTGGAAACATTATTTGAGAGTCTCACATGAGATTCAGTATTTATTTATGAGATCAATTTGACAAATGAGAATTCAGCTGCAAACTCCATTCTCCCAATAAATTGGAGAGATAAGGCACTAATTGCACATTACTATTCTTCCTACCATTCATTCACTTTCAACATATTTTCCTCAACCACACCTCACATGCCTCATGCCACATCTACCTTTTCTACACCATCAATCCAACATCTTTAGACTAGACTACTCATTAATTTTCAACATTCAAATTCACATGATATTAAATTATGTTTGGATTCACAAGTGAACGTGTAAGGATTTAGGAGGATGAATATATGACGAAGAGTGAAAAAGTATGAAGAAATGCTTAGGAGGATGAATATATGACGATGAGTGAAAAAGTATGAAGAAAGTGAGTATGTTTGGATTGAGATATATTAGAGTGGATTAAAGAGGAATGTTTATTGAAGTTTGAGAATCATTTAATGGTTGTGAGTGTATTTTATTTAATTTAAAAATGTAAAGTGTAAGATTACAGATTTACCTTTATCTTTATAAAAATTAGAATAATTAAATATTATGGATTTTTGTCTCAATTTAGATGAATTAAAATTATTAGTAGTATAATCTAATATAGTTGAATAATTAATTTCAAAAATAAAATGAGTTATTTGACGAAAAATAATTTACATGTAAAATTTTAAATATATATAAAATTTGTAAATTTTTATATAAAAATAAATAATTTTAATATTCATAAATGTAAAAATTATGTTTTATTAAATGTAAATAATATTATTATATTCATAATAATACTTATTATTAAATAATTTTTTTATTATAAATAATTATATATTTTTGTATTTAAATTTTATTTTATTATTATTTCATTTTATTAAAATATTTGTGTTAGTTAAATTAATTTAATAACTAATATTTATAATGAAATCTATTTTTAATTAATGAAAAATATAGAAAAAAAACTGAAATTCTAAAATAAAAAAGATAAATTTGGAAAAACAAATGTTAAATTTCCCTTTAGTTCTCTTCATTTTAAGAGGAGAAGAGATTTATTGTTCACTCTTATATTCACTCTTTCTTTTCTTTACAAAACCATAAATCCAAATAAGAGATATATCTCCACATCTTTGTTTGTGAAAAGTTTTTTTCTATTAACAATAAAATTTAATAAATAAAAGTACGGGTGGTCTAACCCTAAAAAAACAAACAAAATTTATTGAAGCATCTCATCTCATCATTGATTTACATTGATTATGAGTTATGAAGGACATATTTAAATGGATCAACGAACCAAAATACAATTGACTCTATATTATCACCTTTATTTTCACCTACCATCAATGTCACGGGTGGGTACTTACATTGTTGAGTATCATAAATTAAGTTTTATATTTTATAAAATTAAATTATTTTTTTTATAAAATATGATTTACACACAGTATAAACTAAAGTGATTTTTTTCTCTCTAGTAGATGGATTCCCTACAAAACTCTCAAAAAGTTATAACATTATAACATATAAAAATTTACATGTCTGATCTTAAATAAAGACTTGCTTTCTTATCAAGGTTTATCGATTATTTTCTGAGGGTTAAGAAAGTTTGAAACCTTAACGACCAAGTAAAATTGAACAATTCAGTGACTCCTTGATGATGCCATCTAATAAAACAATAGTAACTCGATTAACTGTTCATGCTACACATGCTTAATTGGAATTAACAAGAGTTAATTAGCGAAGTTGACTAGGAGAATTTCAACATTTATCTTATATTTGTCACTCTTTATCTTAGGTACGTCTCTTTTTGCTGTTTCAACTTCTAAAACAGCTAATTATATTAAGATATCACTTTCGTTTTCCTAATTAAAAATATTACAGTCATTGAGGACCAAAATAACTCAACTCAACACATGGATTGGCTGAGATTATATTTGTTTTCCTGTTTTGATGATTTTGTGATTGGAGATAGGGTTAGGAACTTCAGATTCCTTTCAGACATTGACAGTGACATATACATAAGACACGTTTGTTATTAGGTGTGATAATACCTCATTAGCTACATAATAGCCACCTTCCATTAACACAACACAATCATTAATGGAAGACTCAATAATCATACCATTAACAGCATCAAGCAAGATGGGGGCAAACAACACCTTCCTTCATTTTATTAACAACTACCTTTTTTTTTAATGTTTAAGTTTAGGACAATGAAAAATACTTTGCTTTTAAAAATAAAAACGTGATGGAGTTCTGAGTTTTAAAAGAAACAATACTTAAAATACAATGATTGATCTGGTGGTATTATCTCTATAAATTTGAAACAATTATAATGTTATTTTTTTAAATGAATCTCAATTTTTTATTGTGAGCACTCATAAGTATTGTTATATTTATTAACTATTTAATTTCTTTAAAAAAAATAAAATATTAGTTACTAAAACAAGTAAATAATACACTTTGAAAATGAGTCATTTAAAATCTCTTTTATTCTCAATATATATTCTTCTAACACCAAATTAATATTTATTATGAGAGTACGTATACACTCTTTAAAACGCACTCTTACCCGAGTTTTCAGTGTTAGGATTTTTTTTTATTGTTATTAAAACCGTACATATTGAGATTAAAACATTACACGTTTAAGTATAAAACGGCGCAGAAGATCAATTTGAACCTAGGACACTCTCACCCTCCTCTTAAATAGTGTGTTCGTGTCGGACACATGTATTGAACACCGACACTCATAGAATATGTATCGGTAAAGTGTTTAATTCAAAAAATATTTATTGAATTTTTAATAATTCTAGCTTTATTCTAACACAATTTTTTTAAAAAAATATATTAATTTTTTACCAACTCAAATTTATTATATAAATATTTAGTATGGTTATAATCTTTTTGAATCAACCATGAAAAACATATTTCTATTAAAAAAATTAAAACATATTTATGTACATAAATCTTTATTATTAATTTATATAATTTATAATTATATAATATATAGATTCGTGTAGTATATACAAATTTGTACCATTAAATTTATAGATAACATGTTACTAAATACATATTGTTAATTAGAAATCACTTTTCCGACATTTTTTTAATTTCAAAGTAATTGAAAATATCAAAGGAAAAGACAAAATAGAAAACACTAAAATTTTTCGGTGGTTGAAATATCAACGGATTTAATTTGTCCTATATTTTTGTGCAGAATGAGAATTTAAATTATAAACTACTCACAGTGAAAATATTTTTAATTATAAACTATCATATACCATGAAATTATTAAATATCATTTATCGTCCCACACTAACATAAAAGGCATAATTAAGATATTAACGACTAATCAATGTACTAATTTTTGGAATTGTTGAAATAAAGACATGCATTTTTATATTTGCTTACATAATTGTCTTTTCAACGTATAATATTTTGGTTTAAGAGTTGAATAATGGGAATTTAGGTCTGAAATTAAAATTGATTATTTTTTTATTATTTATAGTTGAGAGTATATAAACACCACTTCACCGAAAACTGCTGAGTTTGTTTTCTTATGCCAGCTTCCATCTCCTTTTTCTCTTCTCCCAGTTTCTCCCCAAGAGTTGCAACGTTCATAATTCATGCTCTGTCACAATCTCTCTCTTTCAGGGGTTTGTGTTTTTTATTCTCTTATGTTATAGTATTTTTCATGCGCATAATTCATGTTATAGTTTTTGTTTGCTCCGTTTAAAATTCCGGCAGCTTCTTCTGCGTTTCTGTTATCCTTTAAGAAGCTTCTATGGATCCAAACACCGTCATGAGCGGCTACGACTTTGATGAGTGGGATCTCAATGGACACTACACCAACCTCGTCACTGATCCTTTTTCCTTTCAGTCCGATGTGGGCCCACCTGGGTTTTTTCCGAACACAATCCTAGACTCCGACCCGCTTGTTTCATCCTCCGCCGCCTCCGCCGCTGTGGCGGCTACGGTTGAGGAAGACACTGACTTTTCAGAAACCTTCAAGTTCATAAGTCAAATTCTCATGGAAGAGAACTTTGAACAGAAACCGTGCATGTGCCATGACCCTTTGACTCTGCAACACACCGAGAAATCCTTCTATGATGCTTTGGAATTGGAACCGCCGCTGCCTCTTTCCCCGAATCAGCACCCGCTTGAGAGCCCCGATGGTAATTCTTCCAATTCCACTACTGATTCAGCCAATTCTCACGACTTTAAGCCTTCTTCGCCCAATACACCTGTTTCTGGCGGTGGCGGTGGCGGTGGCGATGCTTTGCATTCCTCTACCCACGCGCCCTCTTTCTTTGTTCCTCCGTCTGCTTTGACTAAAATTAACGAGGGAACCCTGGATTTGGATTCTTCTGTGAGCAAGCTCTTGGCTGAAAATATTTTCAGCGATGCAGAGTCTATGTTGCAGTTTAGGAGAGGGTTGGAGGAGGCTAGTAAGTTTCTTCCTCAGAGAGCTCAGCTTTTCACTGGGTTCGAGAGCACCACGGTTTCTGCGGAACCAAAGGTAGGAGGGGACTTAACTGTGAAGCGGGAGAATTTAATTGGGGAGAAGAGTAGAAAGAATCACGCGCGCCAAGATGAAGAAGAAGGAAGAAGCAACAAACACTCCGAGGTTTGTGTTGATGAGGAGAATGAAATATCTGAAATATTTGATAAGGTGTTGCTTAGTGTTGAAAATGTTCCACTGTGTGCTGAGAAGAATGTATCTGTGGCAGTGGGAGATAGTAACGCAAAGCTGAGAGATCAACCGGTTGATGGAGGGAAGGTTCGTTCCAAGAGGCAAGGGAAGAAGAAGGAAACAGTGGATTTGAGGACCCTTTTGGTTCTGTGTGCGCAAGCTGTGTCTGCCAGTAACAACAGGACTGCTAATGAACTATTGAAGCAGATTAGGCAGCATTCTTCTGCCTTGGGTGATGCCTCACAGAGGTTGGCTCATTATGTGGCCAATGCTTTGGAGGCTCGCTTGGTTGGTGCTGGAACTGGCACACAGATATTTTATATGAGCCACAAGAAATTCACTACTACTGATTACCTGAAAGCTTACCAAGTTTTCATATCTGCCTGCCCTTTCAAGAAATTTGCACATTTCTTTGCAAACAAAATGATTATTAAAACAGCCGAAAAGGCAGAAACTCTTCATATTATTGACTTTGGTATCTTGTATGGTTTCCAGTGGCCAATTCTTATCAAGTTTTTATCAAGTAGAGTTGGAGGGCCTCCCAAGCTGCGGATCACAGGAATAGAGTATCCCCAACCCGGCTTTCGCCCATCTGACAGAATCGAGGAGACTGGTCGTCGTCTAGCTAAGTATTGCAAGCGATTCAATGTTCCTTTTGAGTACAAGGCGATACCATCTAGAAACTGGGAAACCATTCAAATTGAAGACCTTAAGATTGAGAGCAATGAGGTGCTTGCTGTGAACTGTCTGGTAAGGTTTAAGAATTTGCTTGATGAATCAATTGAAGTGAGCAGTCCCAAAAATGCTGTTCTGAAATTAATCAGGAAGATGAATCCGCATATTTTTGTTGACGCCGTGGTAAATGGATCTTATAATGCCCCTTTCTTTGTCACGCGCTTCAAGGAGGCACTGTTCCATTATTCTTCAATTTATGATATGTTTGATACTCTCATATCCCGTGAAAATGAATGGAGGTTGATGCTTGAGAGAGAATTTTTTGGTCGGGAGATCATGAATGTTGTAGCATGTGAAGCTCTTGAGAGGGTTGAGAGGCCAGAGACATACAAACAATGGCAGGTTAGGAATACTAGAGCTGGTTTTAGGCAGCTCCCACTGGACAAGGAGTTAATGGCCAAATTTAGAGGCAAGTTAAGGGAATGGTACCACAAGGATTTTGTCTTTGATGAAGATGGCGGCTGGATGCTTCAAGGTTGGAAGGGTCGCATTTTGTATGCTTCAAGTTGTTGGGTGCCAGCATAAAATATGTCACCCAACTCTTGTTTCAGAACTCATACTGGATACAAGGTACGATTCTAAGATCACTCGCAGATCTCTAATCTTTTCACTTTCATCATAATCCGAGCTATGCCTAGCATATATGATGTAACAATGAAAAGCTAATGGTGTTCTTTTTTTTATGATTTCAGGCCACCTTCAGCTGTTCTGAAATTTGATGAATAATATTCTTCACAGGTTTGCACCCAGTGACCCTGTATAATAGTGGCAGAATTTCCTCCCAGATTAGCATAAGATCCTACAAGGATTAGGACAAGAACATTAGTTGTAAAAATGTTCTTTATGATGTTTTTCTTTTCTGTTCTTTCTCTGACCATCACGATATCTTGTACCGTGAGATAAACTAGCGACTGATTTGATTATTTATTAATGGATGACTGTTTCATTTAATTCTCCAGTTACAATTTTTGCTTCTTGTTTTCCATTGAAGTTTGATTTTAATTCAGCATTTAAGAAGCTCTCTCAGTAGTTTACACTTAACGTGTCCTATGAAAAACTGGTTTGCACTTTGCTCCATTGGAAGGGAATTTCTTATCTAATATAGTTTTACTTGAACAAATGCTGACTTATTTCAACTTCTCAAAACGCTTAAATTTGCAGTAATTAAAACACAGTTGGGACATCCTTAGAGAAAGTTCAATTGAATACCAACTTTTATTGAAAGCTGCTGTAACTTTCTTTGAATGCCTTTCGGTTGACTAATCTCAAATATTTTTCAACTGAGAGAAACTATATTGTTGAGTATAGGTAGACCTATGAAGCTTGTCCCACTGTAAATGCTTATTTCCTTTCGAAAGAAAAATTTCTATAGTTTCTATTTATGAAGCTTTTTACCCATTAATTCCGAGCTATTCTAGAAATCACTCTGTTTGTAGACATTGTACACCACGCGTTATTTGTTCTATTTTTGGTCACCAAATAACGTGGGAGCTGGAGGTGCAGGAAAAAGAGAGAGAAGCTTCTACATTTAACGCAGAAACGACATGATTTTGCGATTTTGAAAACAATTTCAATTTGGAAAGTTTGAGCAAGCGACAGTTGTTGCTTCCCATTACAAGGAATTTATAATGGCTGGGGTATTTATTGTTTTTATTCATAACATTTTTTTTCTCATGTGTTTGTCTGTTTGTTTTTAATGTATGATGCATTGTCTTATTTAAAGAAAATGTTTTGTGCACAATAAAGAAGTTATTCCCATTAATTTAAGGTATATTTTTAATGGGTATGGTACGAATACTCAATAAATCTTGATTACTCAAAATATATCACTGATTTTTTTAATTAAGATTCAAATGTTTGATTAATTAAATAGGTAGTTAGGTTGACATTAGGGTCACAAACAAACTCATTCAAATAAAAAGTTAACTTGTAGTAATATAAATAACTTTAAAACATTTTAGCAGACACTCCTTAACAGTCAAAGACATTTTGACTTTAAAAGAATTTCATCTCATCCTTTGTAAAAATATTGAGCACCCACCCTGAAGTTGAGTAAAATTTTCAAGAAAGACCAGTGATATGAAAAAAAACATAACGAAGAACAAGTGACAACAACTAAAAGAAACACTAAAGAACCATGTCTAGGAAACAACCTTGTTGTTTGAGCCCTTAAAAGGAAGAGTGTTGAGCCCTAGGGTCATTTGGCGATAGTATATGTAAGAAAACTTAGATGAGTTAAAGTGCAAAATCGTCAAGTTTATGTTAATGGAGGAACTAAAGGACTTCTGAAACCAAGTCCAAGGATGTTGTAAAAGAAAGTAGCTAATCAAAGTTACTTTTGAAAACCTTCCTCATGTTGATTTAAGGCATTTATTTGATCTTCCAACATTTTGGCTTCTAACTTCTCTCTTTACTCATCCTACTCAACATCCTACTCGCCATGATAAGTAAGGGAAGTCATCTAGTTTTGCTCAAGAGATTCATTATCAAACTTAAGTCTTTTCTATGCCTCTTTAAAAAAAATGTCACCTCTCTACAATCAACAAGTCTGTGAAAATTGTTCACACTTCCACTCCAATTCTTTATTTTTATTATTGAGGAGGGTATTAACATCAACGACTTCTCTTAAAGAGCTACCTAAATTCAATGACTCTTTTTTTTAGCTTTTTCAACTTGATCAATGTGCCTTAATTAACGAATATTGATCTCATCCCCTTACTAAGTAGCTGATAAATACCATAATCCAGTAATATTCCATACAAAAAGATAGGCACTTATGGACTTTAATTGACAAAATAATTATAATTTAACCTCTAATTTAGGAATTTTAACCTTTTTACATATTTTTGAATTATAAGATGAATATGGGCGATTTATTTCCAAATTTGTGTTAATTTCATGAATCTAGGAGAAAATGAAGGTAAATGGGCTAAAGGAGAATGGACAAATTGAAGACAAGAAGAAAAGACAAAGTGGAGCATTGAAAATTCGCTCAAGGCTCGCTTAAGCAAGTTCACTCTAGTAAAGTTGAGCTTTTTCTCGTAAAACTTGCTGAAGCGAGATATCACTTAGCCCAAGTCCAATTAGGTTAAATAGAAAGTGTGATGCATAATCCTAGACAACATTGGAAGAATAGAAAGGAAGGAAACGCTAAAGGAGTTAGTCGTCAAGGAGAAAGGCTTAGGATATTCTTTTCTTGTTGTCCATGCTTGTAATAGCCACCATGAGTGACTAACCCTTTTCTTTGGTCTCTCTCGGTTGGGTGGATGTACCTGTAAGGTTATCTGATGATAAAGTCAAAATCAGTTGGATTAAGTTATAATTCATAAAAAAGACTCTAGTTACGTGTTAATCATGTCACCTATTTATAGTGCTCGTTATTGGACTTTATTCATTTTATTGGGTTTTTACTTTTTATACCTTACAATTACTAAATGTATTTTTTAATGTTTTGAGCTTATTCATTAGACTTGATACAATATTAAAATTGTTTTATTTTATTTTTTTTAATTTTACTATCTTTAATATGATAACGGTCTTTCGAACTCTCTATCTTTCATCCTCTCGACCTTTTGAGCATGTATTTTTCTAACCAATACATATTTATATTACACATTTATGATTTCTTTTACTCCTTAACTAATTTTAGCAAAGAGTATATTTGGAGAAATCCTTCATTGGTCAAAGACAAATACACCTTAAAAGAAAATGAGGAAAAGGCATTTCAACCTAAGAAACAAAATACTCTAAGATCTTCTAGAGGTTGTATTGATTATGTATATGCTAAAAAATTATGATAAATTTATTTATAATTATTATTTTAAAAATTAGATCTAACATCATTTTTCATTGATAATATAGAATCTTTATATTTATAGTATACAAAAATATACTCATAAAAAATATAAACTAAAAATAAGTATACATAATTTGCTTTGTTAACAAAACTAATATTTGGCATATGGTGCTTAATTAAGACTATCAAAAGCATGGGTAGGTGAATGTGATTTGGTACCCGTGTATTCATAGTTTCCTACATGTGCAATTTGTTCTTTTTCTCTTGTATTCTCTACTTTATACATATTCTTATTATAAAAAAATTTAAAAAATGTTGATTTTTTTACCAATACTTCAATTATTTATGACCTATTCGATCTCCTGAATCAGCAGACACAGTACTAGTTCCATCAAAACGGTTTATTTTTCATGTAAAATATAAACAATTAATGTTTTTAAGCTAATTAGTTTTTTTTCATTCTTTATTTAATTGATTCTTAATTTTAATATTTCATAATTTAAAAATAAAATAATAAAACAATTATTACGAAATAGACTTTAATCCTAACCCAACCCCCATAAAATCGGTTGATGAATTTGAGGTTTGCACCCACTTATATACAATGAATTGTCCTCATCTCTAGTCAATGTGAGATCTCCAACACACCCCTCACGCCGAGAGTGTGACAGCAGCTTGTGTGTTGGAGATCCCACATCGACTAAAAATTAGGACAATTCATTGTATATAAGTGGGTGCAAACCTCATCCCATTGAGTTGAGTTAAGTTTAAAGTTCACTTTATAATAACAATCTTTCATCTAATTAGCTCTAAAGTTATTAAAAACAAATGTCAATAATTTTAATTTTAATTTTAATTTAATTTAGGTAGAACATAATCTATAATTATCATCTGTAAATCAATATTTCCATAGGATTACCAAAGCTCATTAAAATAAATATTAATAAGTTGTAATAGTATTTTATAAAAATAAAATTTAAATTTAATTCAATTTAACAGATTGAGAAAATTTGCATCTCATCTCATTTATACATTATAAGTTAGTCATACATGTGATATTTGATGCCCGTATAAAAATCATTTATATCGATTCCTCGCATATAAAATCCTTAAGAATGTTCCCTAACTATCGATCCCTCGCATACTTATAAGAACAAGTTAGAACGAAGCTCAGACGTTTAA
>Ga0123342_1007550_pt1 | contig 14283 bp, 5 predicted proteins | sample Turbeawhitnodule_FD_89960 | JGI IMG/M metagenome (GOLD analysis project Ga0123342, IMG submission 89960) | Root nodule microbial communities of legume samples collected from Mexico - Turtle bean Mexico white nodule | ecosystem: Host-associated > Plants > Roots > Nodule | place: Mexico: Nepantla...
AATTGTAATGTTTGCTTTCAGAAAGATATATGAGAAAATTGCCTCAATCTCTCTTGTTTCTTCTCCTTCATCTTTTTTTCTTAATTTCCTTTGGCCAGTGGTTCAGCCGTAGACCACCTAACATTTTATACTTTCAATAAGAAACAAATTTACGTTCATACCATAATAGATCAACAAAAATTCACCCAAATAGACATTAATCAAGAATAGAAGTTAAATAAGTAAATATTGCCAACACTAAACTTTATATTCAAATTTACCTTCAGCTCAGCAAGTATCTCATCAGTGGTTCTCCCAGATGCACAAATGAGAAAAACAAACCCAAACTTTTCCCTATACCGAGCATTCCATTCAGATAGTACCTGAAAAATGGACCATGTGCAGATAATTAACTTTCATTTATCAACAGTTAACATTTCAGTTGAGGTCCCCCACAATAATTTCCACCACAACAAACATGGACTAGTGTTTGTTAATGAATACCTAATTTCCACCACAATAATAATAAAAGCAATAGCAAACCACGATGCAGGTTCCACAATGAACAATGCCAACCGTGTGAAATATCAGCTAAGAAATTAAAACTCTTTGACAGAAGGTGCTTTTCAATTCAATATCTTACACATGGTATGTTCAGTATTATGATAGCAGACCCATAGATCAATCAGGTTCCAACCATATATTTCGTAGTACAACAAAAAGTACTAAAGTATTAGTAATGTTTAGAGTAGCAGCAGCAAGCAAACCTGTAAGCTAGAACCAGTTGCAGTAGATAAAGCAGTTGATTGCTCTCCCTTACTCCACCTGCCAAAAACAGTTCCTTATTATTCCTAACAAGCAAATAGGAGGTACATTTCTTTACCCTTTTCATTTGCATAAATCACAGCTGAAGCCACAATCACAACATTCACTCATGTTTCTCACATCATTGTAAAATGCAGAGAAAGCAACCCAGATGGTTAAAAACAGAAACAAAATTGGAGGAATGAATAACTGAACTCACAAACTCCATAACTAACTTAAAAACTCACGCCCCACCATGAAAAGTTTAAAACACTTCCTTTTGCATCTAATTCATTTGTTTCATATCAAAACACAAAACAGAACGCAACCAAACAGGAACAGAATAGCAGGAATAACTGAACTGAACTGACAACTCCACACCTAACTTAAAATCCCAGACCCAGATTTCCTGTAGTCAGGGATTTAGCACATTCACACTATCACACAATTACAACTTTTGGATGAGCATTGGTCGCCTCATATTTTATCTCAGTAGATCAGACTTAAAATATGCATCTCGGATTGAGTTGTCCAATAATCATCCAACATTCCAACCTGAAGTCGTGATTGCAGGGAATCCATTTCCTAGAACACATGCAGCCACTCAAAGAGAAAAGCACAATCATACCTAATTCATTAGTTTCATGAGTTTAATTGCTATGGTAAGTATGAATTTCCACAATATCCATCAATCAGAAATCATAGAAGTATGGAATTTTGAAGATAGCATAAAAGTCAAGAATTAACCATACATGATGATTTATAACTGAATGATAAAGTAAAATCTCTGTCATGTCAGTTCATAGACTATGTACTTAGTTTAATATCAATACACAAAATAGAGAACCACCCAAGTGATTAAAAAAGAGAGTAAATAGTCTATATCCCCCAACTATCATGTATTAAAAATTCTCTAACTTTTACATTAACCACTTCAAAAATCATGCTAAATTTATGATCGGAAGGGAAAAATCACCGAACTTGAACTGACAAATCCCAACTGAAGACCCAAAGAACCCCCAACCCACAAAGACAAAAACACACCCTTTGCACTCAAAACTCAAATCTTTCGCACAAAACACAAAAGGGAGAGTGACCCAGATGATAAAAAAGTGATGAATTCAAGTACTGAACTGAGCACTGGCTTCAGAGGCAACAGATGGAGAGTGGGTATGCCCGATCTGAGGATGTGCAGAGAAGGCCTGAAGCCAACCGTTGACATCAACGCTGTTGAACCAAACGTCCCTCGCGACAGAAACAGCGTGCTGCAACGAACTGAAAGGAGAGGCCAAAACCATGTCCTTGGCGAATTTGGTGCTTCCACAGCACGATACGAAGTCTTTCTCGTCGAAACTGAACTCCATTCTTCGCTTGTGTTTTTGGAATTGGACAGTGTTTTTATGATTTGTTTGTGGGAAGAGAAGAGAAGAGGGGGTGAGGCTGTGTCAGCACTTAGTCTTGTTCCTGCGACACAAACAAAAAGCTACGTAAAATGTTCTTTTGGCCAGCACAAGGGGAAAGTGGTAGTGACACAAATTCTTTTTCTAATGTGGTGATTTTTAAAGTTAAAAATTATCTTTTTTCCTTTTATTTTTCTTAAATTTTTATCGTTAAAAATTATCTTTTTTCCTTTTATTTTTCTTAATATAGTTTCTTACGTTTTAAGTTTAATCCCTTTTTCTATGATGTCACGGTTTTAATATTATAAATCTTTTGAATTGATTTTTTTTTTTTTTAAAGTTGAATCTGAAATATATTTTTAGATTGAAGAGTTAGTAACATCTTCTTATTATAATATGTATTCTGGATTTAGATATAGTTTCTATTGTATAATCTAGAATAAATATTATAGAGGGGTGTTATGAATTTTACAATTGGTTTACACAAAAAAAATGAAAAAAAAAATAAGCAAATAAAAAATGAACGGTAAACTTACATCACCCACCAACTAGCAATCACCACAAACAACCAATGTCACTTGAAAATGAAGAACAATCCATCACACTTTCCACCAAAATAAAAACCCAAACATATACTCAAAATGGTAGGGTTGGAATTAAAAAAATATGGAGGTGTAGGAAGAAGGTATGGAGGTACATGAAGAATTAAAAAAAATATTTTAATATTTCAAAAAAAAAATTCACCAAATCCAAAATGTTCAATTTAATTGATTAATATATATGTTGATAATAGATTAAATATGCATAATATCCACTATTAGAATGCTTGATATTATTAATTATTTACTATTTATAATTGATTAAATATTTATTTATGTTATTTTTAGCTAGCAAAAGATTATCGATTTATGAAATATTTAATTTCTATATCTTTTGTTCTCTTGTTTGTCATGAAGTGACACATTCTTCTCCATGTATGAAGAAGTATATGGCTACTAAATACCACTTTGATGATGATATGGGCATTTATTGGAACACTTTAGTTTCTATAATCAATAAAGAAGTTCTCTCATTCTTTTTTAATTTCTTTCTTTCCTTCTATTTGTTTTAGATTTCTCAATTTTTCTATATCAACTAGTAAGGGTTTTGTCTAATATAAAGAGGTTTTACATGGTAGTCCAAGAAATGTTTAGGTGTAAAAAAAAAACCTTAAATTTTACTTTATAAATCAACATATGCATAAAGGTGAAGGAAAATAGAAGTAAAAGCATAATCAAACAAAATTATGTCCATTAGAATTAGAGTTGGATATTGAAGATAAAGTTGGATATTATGGCAAGTAGGAATCTTTAATTTTATACAAATTTTTATGTGGATTTTTGTTAACCCAACGCGTGCAATCCACAAACTAGTGGGTTTAATCCATGGATAATGACTTCACTCTTATATTTTCTTCATATACTTCAATAGATGAAGTGAAAGTTCAAAATGTTTTTATTTTCATATATAGTTTACATACATCTTTATACACTTCAAACATCAAATCATCATACTTTATTGTAGCGATTTTGAGTTTTTGTGTTGCAGTTAACATTGTCGCTTATTTGTGCCACTAACCTTTTCTATTAAGGTGTGTTTTCTTTTATTTTATTATTTTTAGTTTGTGAGGTACATTCTTGATTCATAATATTTTTGAATTGTTTAATTCAGATAACATCAATAATCAATCAATCTAAAAACTTTATAATTAAATGATATGTTGAAAATATTTAACTTGAAAGCCTTATTCATATCACAATATCTAAAAGTGTATTTCAGATTACACAATTAAAAATGTATTTCTATTTTATATTTTATTACTTTGTTTTTCTTTGAACAGATATAGTTAGAACAAGGTGTGTTGTCTCTTAACCTAGCGAGTGTTAGAGACCTATGACTTCCATTTGTACGAGAGATTGCAGAAAAAAAAAACAATAATAATGATCAAGAAAAAATACATAGCATGACTAGAAAAGAAAATGAAGAAAAAAATTAAAATAAGATATTAATGAATATTCACTTGAACTAAAAGAGATGGAAGAAGAAATAAAGAGACATATAAATTTGTAATTATTTTAGATTATAAAATATTAAGAGGGAATCAAACAATATTTTATAATCCTAAGAGGCACGTATGAGATATCCATTGAAGAGTTCCAGGATTCTACATTTCATATATCACTTTAAAGGTCATGTGCTTTTGTAACTACTTACACATATCAATTTCAAGCGCATGTGAAGGTTATACTACTCTACATGTTTCTTCCTCAAATCAAGAGATACCCACATGACTCATCTCATATTCCTGTCCATAAATCAAGGGTCGTCTATGTGATAATCAATATTAAAGAATTAACTTTGTATTAAACATATGATTAGTGAGACGTGTAACCATTGACTTAATTAGACTTGTTTTCATACAAAAGTGTCATTATTATACTTAGGATGCCTTTTCTTGTGTCTTGAACCAACTTCTTTCTTTCTTGGCCAAACCATGCTTCTATAAATAAGGTGTCAAGCCTCTCATGTAAATACACCTTAATTAAAGGCAAATTGATTTTTGTGAGACAATTTTGATAATGTTTTACTCCTATATTGATTCTTATTTTGGATAGCTTATTCAAATGATGACCAGTACCTATCCTTTAGAATTCAAAGGTGGAATGTTCTTATCATCCCTTTCCTTAATGCATTTTCTCTTTTACTGTGAAACCTTTTTTTTTTGTCTTCTTTGAGAGAGAGAGAGATTGTAAAAAAGATTTTTAGACTAGTTTAAATCAACCAATTATACATCCAATATCAATCAAACTAATCTTAGAGTGATTGTTTCCAATATCATGAAATGCCTAGATTAAAATCACATTATACATGCAAAACATGTAATCATTCAAGATAATACATCTAGATCCCTTAAACAGTAGTTAAGACAATTACCAATAAATACGTGTACAATTTACAAACAATACACCAAGAAGATATATTACATAAATCACAATAAAATAGAAAATATATCACTTGCTTTTATGAATAATCTTAAAAATTTTATTCAAAAAGTAAGTAAGCAAATTCTTCACCAAAACAACCTTAACTTAGACTTCTAACAATAATGACACGTTTATAGCAATTGGAGCTTATTGAAGCTTTTCTTGTATGTGTATAAATAATATTTATGAAAGCAATCGTAATCCAAGAAAATATCGAACATATTGTATAGAAACTATTTCAAATATGACCTAATTGATTATTTTAAGTATTAATCAATTATGTTATTTTAAATTATTTTTGAAAACACAATTGACACAATATAATTGTTTATTCTTTTACCTAATTGATTATTTGTGCAAACAAAAATAAAGGATAAAATTTAAATGGTTATCACCACAAGCCAATTAAAAATATTTTCATCAAACTAAAATCAAAATCGGTTATCTAAAATATTAATCGACAAACAACACATAAACAAATGTTTAAAAAATGCAAACAAGCTAACACCTAATTGATTATTCCAATACACAATCAATTATTAGCAAATGAAAGATTTTGAAAACATAAGTGTTAATGAAACCATAATCGGTTATCCAAACATATGATACTTATTATTAAAAGAGATAACCAATTAAATTGTTCATAAAGCCTTTTCAAAATATTTTTGAAAACTCTTAAAGATTTGTTAAGGCTGTAATGATGCATGCTACTTAGAGTTGAATGAAAAGTTTCCATATATCTATGATTCACACTTGTTCAATAAATAAATTTGTAGCACACAATACAAAAGGTCTTTTTTATCATAAAAACATCTTCAAGTTTTTAAATATTTTAAACTTAATCAACCTGGTGAGTCCTCTGATGTGAGATGATGTTAATGTGCACGTAAAGGATGCACGTGTATAAGAAGTGGTGCATGAGAAAATAAATTCATGGGAGACCCATAAATGCATCACTATTAATGAGCTATGTTTATTAGGTTGTTAGGACTTTGTGGGACAGTGGGACAATGAGATATAAGATAAATTTTTTTTAATTAACATGTTTATTCTATGATAAAAAAAATTACTTTGCATGTAATAAGATATTAAATATTATTATGTAGAATTATGGATAGTATAATAGATGTCCCAAGAGTGAAAGTCAGATAAATTTAAGGTCCCACATGATTATCTCTAATGCTTTATAATAACCTACACTACAAATCAAATAACTTGTGTTATGAATTTTGGCTTTTCATACACTTTGATTGTGTTATATAACTTAGTTGTGTTATAAATTTTGCTTATATGTTATGAGTTTTGATTGTGATTATGAATCTTGATTGTCAATATTAGTAATTTTCTATCTTGGTTATGTTAGGAATAATTTTTTTTATAATTCCAATAACTCATTTTAATCTATTGTGTTACAAATTTTGGTTTTGTTATTTATATTTTATGTCTTTATTTACTAACAACTCTTTATTATTATCAAATGATTCTTTTAAAGTCAAGTCACGATGATGAAGTTAAAAAAAATGCTAATGTGAATTGTAACTAATGTGGTAAATTACTTCATTTATATTGTGAAAAGTATATATATATATATATATATTAAGCATAGCATATCATTTTGGAGAACTAAAATTTTAAATGTTCATCAAATAATTAAAATAATTGAAGATTTTTTTTAGATTATGTGATATATTGTGAAGGAACGTACAAGTTAAAATCAAATTAGAATGTGAGAATTCAAAAGTCAATTTATTTTTATATACTTAATCAAGCATATTGACCCATATATTTTTACTAGATTAAGAGGAATTCTGGATATTACTTATATATAGGTGAAATAAATGGTGTTCATGCGAAAAAAATCCACTTTTATTTGTTGAAAAATGTTATATTGTCACTAATGTCATGGTTGTATGTGACTTCACTTTTCCTTGGACAAATTGATAAAGTTTTGCACATTAAAATATTTATGGTAGTCTATGTAAGTTTATATTCATTTTCCACATCTCCTTAAAATATTTAATATTAACATTTATGGAAATATTATTTTATTTTAACTTGGGAAAATATAAAATTGTGTATTAACTTATAATATTTTATTTTGAAGGAAATGTTATTTGACACTAAGTAACCATTTTTACTACATTTTAGTGTCATATAGGGAAATATATATCTTCTCCCTTACTTTAGAAGCATGTCTAAAATCTAAGGTAAAATTGAAGCTTTTTAGTTATTATAATTTTATTCTTCCAAGTACAATTTAAGTGTGCATTTTATTTATGTAAAGAGTGATGAAAGATATTGGGTAGTATGATTCCTTTTGTTTAGAAGACACAAATTCTGGTGAGGAACTTAGCCTTTGTTTGATAAACAAAAAAAAAGAGGGAAATAAAATAATAGAGCAATTTTTTTTATTAGAGTGAAATTAAATAGATAAAAAATATTTGATTCTAAAGGAAAACTAAAAGAGAAATAATCCTTTTCAAATGTATTATTTTACTCTTAAATTATTTTAATCTTTTTTTAATTTAATCAACTATGATATAACCCAAATAAATTATATATCAGTATCGATCCGGGTTGTTTGGCTTGTGTGAGCAAAGTGCATGAGTGGGTGGGGATGGCCTCTGCGAGCCATAGGGATCCGAAGAATCATCTATTAAGCTTTAGGATGAGTGGGGTCACGGAAAGTGTGAATCTGGTCTAGGAGGTGTGTGGATAGCAGTGGTAGGAGAACTGTGGAATCATAGGATAGGAAGGTGTTTAGAAGTGGCAGGGTAAACCATATTGAAATTTTTGCAATGTCGCAGGTAAATGCGTGGTCATGGGTAGTGTGTAAAGCGTGAGATGCTTGTTTTTCTTTTTCTGATTGGTGTCTTGAGCCAATGGTCTGTATAAAGTCGGTTATATTTCCTAGGAACTCCTCCTTGAGAGGAGCAGTCGGTCTTTTCGTGTGTAAGGTAGGTTTTTGTATACAGATTGATATATTCCTGAAATATCTCTTTTTATTCATTTTTTTTTGCTGATAAAAAAAAAGATGAGTGTGATTTGTAAACTGATATTCAACAAGTACTAATTGCACATAAAATCCAAAGGATAGAGTAGTTTTTTCATCTCTTAGGAACATAATTTTTCTTCTCTTCACATATGAGAGAAAAAAATTTAGTATTCATGAAACTCACATAAACTATTTTTTCATGATAACCAAACCAGCTTTGATCTTCCAGTACTTGTTTTGATTGTAGGATTCCAAAGATGGTCTTAAAGTTTGTTGTTTTGTTGAAAGGGTTTATTTAAAAGATGATTGAAAGATAGAAGCTAGAAGTGTTTGGAAATCTTTGATCGTTCAATTATAAATTTCCCTTCCTTGAACTTCTGTCTTGCTTCAGAAGCTTGAAGGTACTTCCAACCTAACTCCTCACCACAGTTGGTGCAGAAGATGGCAGCAATGGTGTAGATACCAGTTATCAGAGTTTTCTCTTCCTTTTGCCCAAACACAATGTTCCTGGCATCAGAGAACAGAAAGGCTTGCCCTGTTTTTGCCTGAATACCCAAAGGGAAGAACCCTTCAAACATTATCTCCTCTTTCATAAATGTACCATCATTTGATTTTTAAGAATAGAATTCAACCAATAGTTACAAAAAGGTGAAAAATCTCATGTTTTTATCTAAAATCTAAGTTCAACTTGCATACCAATTTTGATCTCAGCCTTTGTAATTTGTGAAAGGTATGAAAAAAAGAATGAAGAAAACAAAATAGAACTACTCCGCAATTTTGGTAAAGAAAAACAGAAAGAGAAAGTGCTTAGTTTAAGGTTGTTTGTTTTTTTTTCATCTACAAATAATCATCTATAACTATAACCATATCCAAAGTCAGACAGAGAGTGATGAAGAAAAGTAAAAAATAAAACATTGAGTTTGAAGAACGATATTACCATATAGCTTTTGGAAAGAAGTTCAGTACGATAAGCAATAGGAATTTGGCAGTTTCTGCACTTGTAAGTTGCAGGTAGATCACCAGGAATCTCCATTGAAGTGAATGAAATGAAGAAGATCTTGCTGTGAGTTTTCTTCAACACAACCCAATGGCTTATATAGGAAGAGAAAAGAGGGGTGGGTAAACATTATTGTGATGTGGTCAACACCGTGTTTGGACCAAAGGATAGAATCTGGATTGCCTGCACCGCACCACAACGCGCTTTTACGCAATCAACAAACCATCATCGTCCATTCTCATCACACCACTTATTCTTTTATTCAAATATATTTTTACTTTTTTTTTAACTTTTTAAAAGAAAACTAATAGATATATTGTTGGAGATCCCACATCGACTAGAGAATATATATAAGTGGGTGCAAACCGAGCCGATTTGATGCGATTGAGTTAGGTTTAAAGTTCACTTCATAATATGGTATCAGAGTTATTTAAAGTCTATTCTAAGTGTTCGTTGGATCTATCGTGCACCCGCTATTGAGCCGTTATTGGACCACCTACTATAATATGTTATCTCACGCACAAGCTGTCACTCTCGGCGTGAGAGAGTGTGTTGGAAATCCTACATCGACTAGAAATTGTATATAAATGATACAAACCTCACCTCATAAACCGATTTTATGAAATTAAGTTAGGTTTAAAGTTTATATATATAATATAATCAGATATCAACCAAAATTAAAATTACAAAGTAATACGACTTACTATTTTAATATTTTTTAATGGATGTATAAAATTACATTATTTATTTGATAACAAAAATTCTCAGATTATATTTTATTTTTTTTATAAAACTTTATCCCAATAAAAAGAAATCATGATTAGATTCACAACACTAATATGAACCGTATGATCTTCATCGTGTGGTTACAAAGCAGCGTAATCACCAACAGCTTCAATGCATGTGATTTCTGATTGAAGTGCATCTATTCCCACCATGTGCGCACTTGACAGAGACAACGTTAGGTGCCACGAAAGATCACATAAACATTATTATCTACCATTTTTGACTTCTTTTACTTTTAATGCTATCACTTTATATATTCATTCATTTAACAAGTTCTACTCTCTTTTTTCTATTTCCTAAATTAATGAAAAAAATAGGTGTTATTTTCTTTTTTACTGTAAAGATTTAATAAAAAAGCAAAATTATTCATATACTCACATATAAATTCTATATGAATATCTAATATTTAATTTAAAGATACATATTTAACATTCTATTAGAGATTTAACGAATCGATAAAATATGTAAAAACAATTTTTTTTAATAGTATATGAGGAAAAAATTGATAATAAAATTCGTAAACTTTTGATGAAAAACTTGTAAAAAAAAAATAATTAGGTATTAAAATGTAAATCAATCACTTTTGATTTATCAACCGGTAATTTCCTATTATTTTTGTAACCCATTGACTATAAATTCTCACATTTAAATTATGAAATGATTTTTCAATTTAAGTATTAAATAAAGCACTCTCTAAGATAATAATTCCAAACTTACAATTAGAAAATTTAAATTCAACAGTTATCAAAATTTTCCACTTTTATTTATGAACGTGTAATTTTTTCAATAATTATCATAATTATTCGTTTACAAATATAGTTTTTTCATTTAATTTAGTTAAACAATATATAATTTAAATATATTAAAAATAATATTTATATCTAAAATAGAATGTGTTGCTGTCATGAGTTAAAATAATAATAATAATAAGTTATTATGATCTTTCGAATTGATTTCTACAAAGGACTTTCCGTTTTCGTTACAAACTCTATGAATTTCTTCTCTCGCAAGTTATAAATAATTTTATATTTATGTAAATATAGTATATAAATAATGGTTTCTGAATAATAAGAAAGAGAAAAATAATAATATTTTCTGTTCTTTCACTCTGAATTGAAGGCGTGATTAGGATTATTAGATAAAAAGATGTTTAATGATTTGAATTAATTTAGCAATTTAAATTGATTTTGGTTTTCGAATAAAGAAGATTTAGTTCGGTTAATAGGATGATAATTGATTTAAATATTAGATGTAGAGTTGGTATAAAAATAGTATATCTAATATAAAAGTCATAAATATAATAAATAAAATCAAAATATTCTAAATAAATGGTGATATGACTAAATCATAAGTTATTGAACTAATTTATCTGATATGATACTTTTCAATAAATTTTAGAGTTAATTTTCTTTATCTAACTGCACTTTTAACAACTCTAATAAGTGTAACTCTGAAAAGCACATTATTATTATTATTTGTAAAGTTCAAAAATCATATTTTTTAATTATAAAATTTCTATCGATTTACAAATGTGTTCACTTATCTTATATTTATCTTAGGGTAGTATGTCTGAACAACTTACTTCTTAACAAAATGTTATCTTGATATTAATACTAAAAACTTCAAATTTTACATTTTTTCCTATACAAAGCTTAAAAGACTCATATAAATACTAATATGAAAAATGTTGTTGCAGGTAAACTTCACTATAGTAAAAACTTCATTCCAACTCCATAAACAATTCAAGACACAATGTTTCAACAAATCTTCTAAAAATTTGATTGTTTTATAAGGTTGACCATCTATTTAGAGAGGATAAGTAAAAATCATAATTATTCATGAATTTTATTCATCTCTTTTGCCTCGTGTTTAACTCATCTTGATAAAACTTTTATGGTCATCAAACACTTCAAACTTAGCACTACGAAGATAGTAGTAGATCAAGATCTTTAAGGTAAATACCATAATTTATAACTCTAAGTCACAATTGAGAAACTCCTATTGTTAACTTTCAATCATCTTATAAGATAAGCTACCCACCTTTTTTTGCATCAATAGTGTTATGCATTATAGTAAACCCTAAAAGATCCTTATGTTAAGAATCATTAAGATTAAGGAATTGGTTAATCGTTATTTCAGCTCTAGAAAGCTTTGTTCACACCTATTTGTCTAAGGTTGATTATTGTGAGTCAATTCTGTCAAATGTGTCATCATCTTGGAGAAATCATCAATAAACCTTCAATGGTAACCAACTAACCCACAAAATTCATGATCTTTTATACTGTCTTAGGACACTTCTATTATATCACTACTTCCATCTTTGAGGGATCAACTATAATTCTTCATTTGATATCAAATGCCTCTGAAACTTCACCTTAACCATTAGATATTTTGGCATAACGTTGTTTTTCTCTCGGTATACTCGAAATTATTCTAAGGTGCTCCTCATGAGTACAAAAATAGACAATGATGTCATATATGAAGAAAACAACAAACTTTTTCAAGAATGGATGAAACATCATTTGTTTAATGTAATCCAAAAATAGAGTTGGAGCATTCATCACACTGAAGGCACACCACGTGCTCATACACAACTATACTTAAATTTGAATGTCTTATAAAGATCTTTAGCTTTCACCATAATCTCATGATATTTCAATCTCATATCTATTTTAGAAATAAAGGATACTATGTATAATGGATCTAACAAATATTCAATCTTAGATAAAGGATATTTATTCTTGATAGGTAACTTATTCAACAACTAGTAATCCACACAAACATGATCCACCATCCTCTTTATCTTATACTAGTATCTATACCTATATATAAAGGGGATTCCCCACTTTAACTGCTCTTAATTCTTTCCCTATTTTATCCCTATATAAATATTTAATTATATTATTATATTATGGACATTGTTGTCATTTTTTTTCCTGTTATATTTAGTATATGTGTAGGAACAGTTTTAAATTGAAATAAAGGTTGGGGGCAGTTTTGAATTGAAAGAGTGGTTACTTTTAAAAAACAATTGCATAGAAAGAGGAATGTCTCTTCAAATTTGAGAGAAAGAAAAATATTAGTGGAAATATTGGATAAGATGGGCGGTTTTGAATTGAGAGAGTGGTTAATTTTAAAAAACAGTTGCATAGAAAGAGGGAATGTCTCTTCAAATTTGAGAGAGAAAAAAATATTAGGGGAAATATTGTAGAAGATACGCAAGGGAGTGCTGCTAAAAATATATTATAGGTTCAATTTCCCTTTCTTGATTTCTGTTCAGTTTTAGATTTTCCTTCCTATCTTTTTCTTCATGGTTGCTTAGATTCATTCATTAGCTCATGTAATCTGAGCATGGTTGCTACAGTAATAACAATCATTAGCTTTCAAGATGTTGTCAATCCACCAGGTCAATCTATTTTAGCCGAAATTTTTTCGGATGAGTATGTCTTATTCCTTAAATTAAACCGTCTATGTTTAATTTCATCCCTAACTGTACGTGATGTTAAGTTCCCTCTCTTTGACCTACATTGTTGTTCTAAGTATAGTCACACCTCATCATATTTGGGATTCAACCAAAACCATATTTTATAGAATCCTTTACGTTTGGATTGTAGTCATAGGATTACTTATTTTACGCGTGTAGTTGGTTGGGTTCTCAATATATTTATGAAACATTGACATCTAAGAATGTAATTATTTGTAAGGGTTGAATTTATGGGTATGTAATGATACATTTAAACATTATATTTATAATTGGTGTTTATCTTTTTACATTTTTAAAAATGTTCAATCTACCTATAATAACTATAATTCAATTTGGATTTTTCTTATACTAGTTAATTTGCATCATTAAATATAAACTGAAAAGATAAGTTTTTACTTACAATTTTAACCAAAAAAAAGGCAAACATTTGGCAGTTAGAATGGTCTCGGTTCCGAAGTGAGAATTAAACATGGCAAAATGCGTAGTGGGAACATGGCAGAATGTGCCGTGCGGAACCTTTGGGCAGAAGAAATCTCTCTGAAATTTTGTATATAAACCTTTGGACATTATGTTAAAAGCATATGTGCAGCCAACACACCCTAGGTTACTCTCATGTAGTTCCAATCATTTCTTCATCTTCTTCCTTTCTTCTCGGTTTAGCAAATCTTTATCCACACCGGTGTTACGTTCAGCAATGGAGAAAGATGTGACGGTTACGATGGAGGAAAATTTGACCGAAGAGAAGAAATGGTAGAAAGAAGTTATAGAAAAAATGATAAGTTAGATGAAAATCAAGAACAAAGATAAATGGCTCA
>Ga0123342_1007551_pt1 | contig 14280 bp, 5 predicted proteins | sample Turbeawhitnodule_FD_89960 | JGI IMG/M metagenome (GOLD analysis project Ga0123342, IMG submission 89960) | Root nodule microbial communities of legume samples collected from Mexico - Turtle bean Mexico white nodule | ecosystem: Host-associated > Plants > Roots > Nodule | place: Mexico: Nepantla...
GAAGTAAGAAAAATTTGTCGTACCCAACTCCAAATATGCAATGCGTTAGAACATTCAAAAAATAGATGTTGAATAGATTCCTCTTGCTTTTCACAAAGCGAACACATAGAACATATATGCAAAGTTTTGTCATCTGATTTTTAACTTACACATGTTTAATTTTATTTACTTTTGTTGTGGTATAAAATATAAAATTAACCTTATATTTTAAAGTATTTATTTAAGGTATTATTAAGAGTAATCTAATTAACCGAAATATAAAAAAATTAAAAGTGTGTAAATTTGAGAAATTTTTAAAATATAAAGATTAAAATTATGAAAAAACAATAAATAGAATAAATAGAAATTAAAATAATCAAAATTGTAATTTAGTCTTAAATGTTTATATAGAACAATAAACAAGTTACAATGAAGACGAAGTTTCATAATTAAAAATGAAAATGTGATTCTGTTAAAAATAATTAATCAATTTCTTCTACAAATCATACTTGTAAGATAAGTGGTTAAAAATAATGCAGATGCAACCATCCAAAAAATGTTCTATGCATATACTTGAAATTATGCAGAAAAGTTAGTTTATTAATTAGAGATAAATGTTTATTATCATGTCTCTTACAACTTTATATTATTTTATCCATAGACACTGTGCATACTGATATTATTGAAGACAAATGAAAGAATCAAAAATTAGAATTTATAGAAGATTCCTTTGTCTGAGTGTTTGTGCAAAGCAAACCTACCAACACAATACCATGTTTCATGTTTGTGAAATGACAATATATTTTGTTTAACTTAAAATTACCAAATTCATGTCTATGCAAACACATTCAAAGTCCTTTTAATTGGTCTAAATTTGTTGACTTATAGCCTTATATCTTACTAAACTTAGCTTCTTTATTAATTCACATATATTTTAACATTCTCAACAAAAAGACATGTTATTTATGTCTTCTTGCTAATAAGTGACTATATACAAACAAAAGATATTTTTTAAAAAAAAATCTTTTGTATCAACCTCAAAATACCCCATTAATTTAAAAAAAAAACATATATACTACTTTATGCTTGTTCATAAAAAATATTATATTTGGAGTATTCACTACAGAAAAATCATGAAATAAAAACTAATTTTAGAGACAAAAAATAATTAGTTGCTATAGTGACTAAATTACAGACCATTTAAGGGAAATATTTTGTTGGTTTCTAAATTAGTTTCTATTATTGTTAAATGGTTTCTAAATTGGTATATTAGTAACCAAAATTTTTGTTATCAAATTTAGAATCTAAATAATTGGTAGTTAAAACCTTGGTAACTAATTAGATACCAATTTAAAAACTATTTAGCAATAATAGAAACTAATTTAGAAATCAATTTTTTTTTTAGTTTTTAAAATGGTCTCTAATTTAATTACTATTGCAACTAATTATTTTGGTCTCTAAAAATTGATTTATATTTGATGATTTTCTTGTAGTGATTTTACTTCAAAATTGAAAAAAATAGAAAAATTATGAGTAGTTAATTTGAGATTTAAAAAAATAAAACTCAAAATCCATAATTTATTATGTATTATAATTAAATAAAAAAATAAAACTTGAAATAAAATTTAGATTTACACTTAAAAATATACTGATAAAATAAAAAATAAAAAAATATTTAATTATTTTAATTGCATAACAATATTAAAAGAAAAAAATTATAGGTTAACTCGCACTTTTGTTATCTAAACTATACATTGATATACTTCACGTTCTTATTATTAAATGAGATCTATTAAAATAATATTTTAAATGAGATCTACAAACATACATTTTTTTAAATTGAAGAAAATTCTTATATAAATAATTTTTTTAATTTTACAAAAAAATATTTTTATTTCAAAGAAGATTTGTAAACCATTTTCATAAATATTTTACCAAAAACAATTGAAAAAAGTCTATTAGAACAAAATGGATATAATATTTATTTATAAACTTATTCAGAATGTAAATATACATAAATTTTTTTTAAATAAAAAGTTGTGTACTAGTTAAGAATTTAGTATTAAAATATATCAATTACTATATTTTAGTAAAAAATATATTTAAATAAATATAAAAGTATCTTTTATGCTTATTAAATTCTACGATGTTTTTAGTTGAGTAAACTCAACAACTTTTGTGAAAGTCTTTTTATTTTAAGAAAATTTTATATAGTATATAAGAGTTTAAAAATACTTTTTTACTTTTTTTCTTACTCTTGCATGAAATAAGACATAGAATATACATATATATACCGATTAGTTATTAAATAATTATTAAATAAAAATTAATATCATTAATTTTAAATATCAAAATAATTAAATTAAATTAAATATTATTTTATAAATTAAATTTTTTTATTGATATTTAAAATAATTTTTATTATTAATAAAGATTATAAAATAATTTTTAAATTAGTATTTAACTATTAGTTATCGGTTACTAACTACTTTATATTTTAAATTATTTCAAGATTAATTTAAAATCTTAGTAGTTAAAACTTGAATAACTAATTTAAATTTATAAATAATTTTATAATTTTTTATTAATAATAAAAAATATTTTAAATATTAATAATTTTGTAGCTTCTACAATATAGTATAATTTATTAAATATATTGAATAATTATTTTTTATTTTAAAATTGATTGTTATTTAATAATTTTTTTATATCTATACCTATATATAAAGGGGATTCCATCTTAACTGCTCTTAATTTTTTTTCTATTTTATCCTTATATTAATATTTAATTTTATTATTGTATTATGGTCATTGTGTCATTTCTTATTCCCCTAACTGCTCTTATTTTTTTTTTCCATTTTATCCTTACTTAATAATTTATTGTATTAATTTATTTTGGTTATTTGGACATTTTATAATTTCAAAAATTAATAAAATATTTTTAATTTTAAAATTTATTTTATTTGTTATTATTTAACTAGGGAGTGGAGAGAATGGAGAGGGTGAAGAGATTGATTAGTTACTTTTTCTGTTTTAAAAATCTTCTTCTCTATTAAATAAAAAAAATTAAAGATATTTGTAATATTTTGTGGACCACTTTAGCAGTGAAGATTTGGTACGTTACTTTTCTGATTTAAACTGATATTTTTTTTTATTAAAATTGATTTAAGAAACAGATTTTATGATTCTCCACTACACATAATCCACATATCCTACTTTCCACTCTTTCCTATGTAGGTACTTACTTCCCATTTTCTCTCTCCACTACTCTTTAACTTCTCATTTTAATGTTATTAAGAGAAATTATTTTTGAAAAATAAAAAAAAATACTAAAGAAATAAAAAATGCGGATACACAGACACGTTAGTGCCTATGTTCCTGCTAGTATACATAATTGTATTAGTATCTTTTGATATGTTTAATAATAATTATAATTATTATGAAATTGAATTACCTGAAATATGTAGAGAGAATTTATTGTATCAAAACATATTTTATGTATTTTTAATTAATATTTAATTTAAAAACTATGTTTATTCACTTTTTTTTAATATATATATATATATATATATATATATATATATGAGATTTTCGTACAGATATTTTATATTAAGTATTATTTCTTTTTTATTTATCATATTACTGTTATTTTTTAATATCATTATATTGAATAGAGTCTGGAGTCTACTAATTTTTTTTATTTCATATATTTGATGTCTAATAATATCAATATTTATTTATTATATTTTATTTTAAAATCAATTTGAAAAAATATACTAATTTTAAAACTGATATCAAATGGACTTATAAGCCTAAAAATAATTTTAATTAGAAAATATAGATTTCGATTCCAATACAATTGATTTATAAAAATAATTTTTTTAATACAAATCCGAACTTAATTATTTAACTTATAATAGAATCAAGCAGTCCAATAATAAAAAATATTAAATTTAATAAAAAATTTTAACATTGATGAAAAGTCTTAGCAAGACATGGTAGTTTTGAGAGTTTTGAAAACATTATTTTGATTGAAAAGTATGCAAATGGAGTAATATAGAATTAAGATGGATTAATAAAAGTGAGAAACTGAAAAAGAAATTTGCAATAAAAAGTAAGTGGAAAAGTTGTGAGGTAAAACCCTAATTTGTTTTTTAAAAGGAAGAAAGAGATTAGAGAAAGTTGTTGGGTTAGTTTAATATTTGTTTGGTTGAAAGGGTAATGTTGGTGTGCACGTGTGGGAATCCACTTGCGTTTTGGTGACATATGTGAATGGGTTTTCGTGCATTGCCCTCGTGTGTCTGTGTGTGAATGTGACATTCCCTAAAGGCTAAAGCATCTCTCTTTTTTAAAACCTTGCACGCTTGCTTCTCTTCATTCACATTATCCTTCACTCCATTCATATCACTTTCATATCTCAAAATACCTTTTTTTTTCCTCTCACAATTTCGTTTTTAACTATTCTTTTTGTACTTCTACCTTCAAATTTTGATATTTTCAAATTTCAAATTTTGATATTTTAAAATGATAAATTTGGAAACAAAAAATGAGAAAGAAGTTGGACTCTTTTTAAGATAAAAAATAATTAATTATTATATTAATTAAATTAAATAATATTTTATAAATAAAATAAAATAATTTTTATTATTAATAAATAAATTTTAACCGATATCTAATTAACTCACCAAATTTTTTAGCTATTAGCTACTTTAAATTCTATAACTTTTAACTATATGATTATTTTAGATTCTAGAGTTTTACTTATCAACTATTTTAGATTCTATAGTTGGTAGCTAAAATCTTTGTAGATAACTAAATATCAATTTAAAAACTATTTATTAATTATAAATTTCACTTTAAATATCAATATTTTTTAATATATAAAATAATATCTAATTTAATTAATGTTCTTACAATGTCAGGTTCCTCTCAGAGTAATTCTTGTAACTTCTATCTTCTCGTCCTTGCAGGTCCTGTGTTCGGCAGCTCTCCGTCTTGCGATTCTTTCTCCAAGATCGGCGGAGAGGGATACCTGCGAAGGCGCTCCGACTCTCAAGTTAGTTAGACTGCGATATGCGGGTAAGTTAAGGATTAGAAAAATTACTTCTAGCATTGGGTCTCCTTCGGTATTTATAGCTTTGTATTGGGTGTCAGTTGTTATGGGCCTGCTTTTGAGCTCAGATGAAGGTCCAAACGTACTTTAATCATAACTTATGATTAAACTGGCTTAATTACAGTTAATCGTGGATTTATCATCTGCTTCCAAGTTCATCCGATCTTATCGATCATTCGACCTCTCGACCACTCGGTAATACAATAAATATAATAGTTAATTATTTTTTATTTAATATTTTTTTTATAGTGTTTCTTTTTATTAAAAAAAATACATTGAGATTTTGAATAGTAACTTACTTAATACATGCTTAGAAAAGAAAAATAAAAGGGTAATTCAAACTCACTCTTAAAAAGAGAATGGTTATGAATTGTTCTCCACTTGTGTAACTGGCACATGTTCTTTCTTTGAAAAGATTAGGCAAAAGCTACTTTTACTAACTTGACACCACTTTTTAACCTTGTCCATTCAAAAGGTTGAATACTGCATAATTGAACCTATAATTATTCATAGATATGTTGATGATTAGCTCAAACTTACTCAGTTAACCACTAACCCAACAGAAAAGATTTTTAAAAGTACCCAAAAGATTGTTCTTTTAAGGTCAATGTCAGTGTGATTCATCTTACTTTACATATGAATGGCTCACACAAGGGTTTTTCTCCTTTTCCACACACCACTTCCCACAGTTAAGTGGATAAAACAATTCAACTTTTCATTTTTATTTTATTTTATTTTTATACTATTTCATACACTTGCTCTATATAATTTGTTCAATTTTGATTCTTTCTTCATTCATGAATGATTTGCACACCCTTTTGAATGTAAATAATTTATCATGTATTACTTTTTATAGTAGTTATTTAAAAGTCACATCCATTGTAATTTCTAATTAGTAAATGGTGTAAAAATATATGAAATTAATTCTTTGACCTTTCTGATTTCCTTGATGATGAATGCAATCTTTTTAAAAATGAATGTTTATTAGTGTTCTACTTCTTATATCAGCTTTTTCTGAAAAGATGATAATCATACGAGAAAAAGACCCCATTATGTGTTCATCCTATGGAAAATGGTAATAGTGAAAGATAAAAAGTATCATTCCAAAGTTAAAAAAGAAAATTGCCTTATTCTTCTTCTCCTTTTATCTATGATAACCCAATGAGCTTGAACAACATTCCCAAGCAATGTTACTTTCAAAATCTTTTAAGCATATTTCCATTATTCTCTTTAGAAGCCTTGAGATGGGCTTGGGCTATGTGAAGTTTAAAATAATTTGTTTGACTTTATAGATTGAGTTTGAATGATATGAATGGAAGTGAAGAAAGAGAGGGGGAAAAGACACTAACTTTATTCACATAGCTAATTCATAGATTGGTGGGTCCATTAGGAGGTGGAACTACCTGATAATTGACAAGATGCTCCTCATATGGGATGGCTTTGTGTGGCCATGGCCCTACCAGTCAAAAGCTTAGCCAGCACACCACATGCTCCAATTTAACAAGTAGGTGGTGCTTCATCTACACATTTTAATATTTTTTTAAAAAAATATATAGAAAAAGTTTATGTGAACAAGGTTCCTAAATACTCTCTAGGGTTACTACACATACCAAGACCCAAAAAAATGCTTACAAATTATCTATCACATGTGTCTTTAAACTTATGTATGAGTTTGGTTTTCTTTAATCAGCAATATATATGGGAGTACTTGGATACTCCAACCCTTTCAAAGAAAAAACAACATTAAATTATAAAAGTTTAAGAAATTTCACTTCTTAATTATAAAAGTGATGATTCCAATACAACATTTACTATTAAAAAATCATTAAAAAAATTAATTTTAAAAACAAAATAATATTTATTATTATATTAACTAAATTAGATACTATAAATTAAAAATTATTAATATATAGTAGTTTCTAAATTTATAAACTAGTTTATAAATTAATATCTAATTAACTATCAAAATTTAACTACCAATTTAAATTTAAATTAGTAGGTAGTTAAAATCTTCATAGTTAATTAAATACCAATTTAAAAACTAGTTTATAAATTTTATTAATAATAAAAACTAGTTTATATACTAATAATTTTTTAACTTTTAAAATAATATTTAATTTAATAAATATAATAATTAATTGTTTTTATCTTTAAAATTAATTTTTTATTTAATTATTTTCTTATAATGGTTTAAGAACTCAGCTGTTGATTCCATAAAAAAAAACAAAGATATGAGTTTGGTTCTAATCAATAACTGGATTAGTATTGCACCAAAAGAAAAATGAAAATGAAAATGAAACATTTGGGTGTGGAGAATTGTCTAAGGATGATGTCCTTTAAGGATAAAATGGAGCAGTCATGGTTGTTTGAAAACAGCTTGTGTTGAAAGCTGGATATGAACTGGGAAGCCTTTTTTATGAAGCCACCAAAACTATTTAATTAGCAGAATCTGACAACTCTGTCACTAATAAACTATTGCCACCATTCTTCCCTTCCTTTCTTTTCAAATTTATCTTATGCCCTTAGATCCAACAGATTCAATTTATACATACAATAAAGATGCAAGTACAAACGTACAACAAATTTAATATATATATAATTACATTTTTGGAAGCTTAATTTAATTAGAAAGAAATTGTTATATGTTACTAAATGTTTTAGGAAGATCCCATTGTCCAAAATTATGTATTTTTTAATTACGGTATTGATAGAATTTATTTACTACTAAAAATATAGTTAGGATCTTGAACTCATATATAGATATTTTTCTCTTAAAATTATGTAACTGAAGGATTTTAAGCAGAAAATAAGAAAAATGTATTAAGTTTTGTAAATAAATAAATTGGATTATTAAAAAAAAAAACTAGAGGACTAAAATAGCATATAATCCAAACTACATACACTACAAGAAAATCATGAAATAGAAACCAATTTTTAAAAAATCATGAAATAGAAACAAATTTTTAGAGACAAATAATAATTAGTTACTATAGTGACTAAATTAGAAACCATTTTAGAAACTAAAAATTTGTTGGTTTCTAAATTAGTTTCTATTATTGTTAAATAGTTTCTAAATTGATATCTAATTAGAAACCAAGGTTTTTCTACTAAATTTAGAAATTAAATAATTGGTAATTAAAACCTTAATAACTAATTAGATACAAATTTAAAAATTATTTAACAATAATATAAACTAATTTAAAAACTAATATTTTTTTTAGTTTTTAAAATTGTCTCTAATTTAGTTATTATAACAACTAATTATTATTTTTTTAAAATTAATTTCTATTTCATGTTTTCTTATATTACAGGAAAATTACTACTATGATAATTTTTAAATTATCAATATGTTAATCCCCAACTTAAAATTGTGAAGAAAGAAGTATGAAAAATTATTCGTTACTATTTTTCACATTAAAGAACTGTAGTTCATACTCTCATTGTAAAAGTGAACAAAATTTAATGTAAATGATACGAATATTAAAAAAAATATACATATACATTTTAATTCTCTCTTATATATCTTATTTCTATCTTTTTTTTTTTACCAACAACACATTACTTATTATTTATATTATTTTTCCTTTCTATTTTTCTTCATCTTTTGGCCACAAAAGGTTAAAAGAAGAGGTACAACTCTATTCGAGTTGACTTTAGCTTCCTACAATAAACTTGTGCCATATTTCATATAATAAAAATAGAATAAGAAGCCAAATATTTATTGTAAAGTGGTGCATGTTGCATAACTCGATAAGACAATAAACACAAAATTTATTACATCAACTATTATACTTTTGCCACCCAACTAAAATTATATTCTCCCTTCTTTCTTTTTATTAGTGGTTTAAGATTTTTTCACTCAAACTAAGAAAATTATTTTGATTTTTTTATTTATTTTAATGCACTTAAATAGTATTATTTGGAAACAACATAATTTACTCTTAAGAATCAATGGTGGTCACACCTTCATTGTGCTGACTTTTATAAGTATTTATAGAAAAGTAATTAAAAAAATTCTACATAAATACTAAATTTTGAATAAGTAAATTTTCTAGAAACTTTTCCATTCAATTATCTAAAAACTTATTTTTAATCCATATATAATTAGTTTTTGATTTTTAATTTTTTTTTTCATATAAGTATAAACATGTATCTAAATATCTCGTAGTAAAATTGCTTATTGTTTTCACCAAAAGAAAAGTTTCAGACAGAAACAAGCAAATATCATATTAACTCGGTAATGAATATTGTATTTATTGCTGTATTATTCTAATGGCTTCATAAACATAACTCAAAAACATAATAATATTAACTCGAAAAAGTAAAAAAGAAAAGCATTCAACAATAACAATAAAAACAAAAACGAAAAGACACAATCCCTACACTATAAAAACATTATTCTGCATTTCCATTTATTAATCTGTTTATTTAATTTTATATTTATGCCCTTTTTATTCTATCTTTGATCCATTATCGTATCTAACATCCAAGTGTTGAAAAAAATACTAAAGATATTTCTAATAAATGAGTTATAGATACATTCTTAAGCTTTAAAACCTAGATATTACAAGAAAATCTCATTATAATGTAGATATATTAAATTTAAAGTTTTAGGTACTTAAGCAGAAAGTGAATCACAATAACTAAAAAATATTTTTTATTTTACAAAATTTAACCTTACATTTAATTTTAAATGAAAAAACTGTAAAAATATAATATGAAACTTGCTAAAATATAATGTGATATAATGAAATGTATTTAAAATAAAACCTTATACTACTATGACAAAAGTAATGGATCCAAACCTGAAATAAAAGTACTTAAAAAAGAAAGCCCAAAATTATAATGATGATGGTACAAATTTATCCAAAGGAAATGGACTGTTTCTTCGTGCACCTCTACATGTTCTTCTCCCACCTCCATAAATTTTCATATTTTCAAAATGTCTCTTTGTACGATTTTGGGTTACATAATTCAGAAGTCATTTTATAAATTCATAATTAGATTATGGATTACATAATCTGAAAGTCTTTTTTGAGATGCATTATTAATTTTCAGATTACATAATTCGGAAGTCTTTTCTAGCTTCTGGATTATGTAATCCAGAAGATGCATGTCCAAATTACATAATCTGGAAGTTACTATCAAATCCAGACTTCCATATTATATAATCCAGAATACCGTTCTGGATTATGTAATCAAAATATAAAGGTGTCACAAAAAGGATAAAAAAGTATTTTCATGTTTTGTATAGGATGCCAGAAGCACATATGGAGGTGCAGGAAGAAACAATCAAGGAAATGATGCACTACATCTAGCAGGCTTTTTCCTCCCCTATTCAACTGCTTATTCCTGCATCTCCATGCCTTCTTGTGCTACTCCCATACTAAATGTGAAAATACTTTTTTATCTTTTTTGTGCCACCCCCATACATAATCCGAAAGATGTTTTTGGATCTGAAAGTGTTCTTTGGATTTATGAAATCCAAAAGTCTTTTTTAGATTTGAGATAAGCCTATGGATTATGTAATCCATAAGCTAATCACACATTTGAAAAAAAGACTTATGGATTATATAATCCAGAAGCTAATCTCAATCCATAAAAGACTTCCAAATTGTGTAACTCAGAAGCTAATGAAACATAAAAAAAAAAGGCTTTTGGATTTCATAATCCAGAAGCTAATCTCATGTATAGAAAAGACTTTTGAATTATGTAATCCAGAAACTAATCACAAAAGGTTTTCGGATTACATAATCTAGAAGCTAATTACAAAATACTTATGAATTATATAATCCAGAATATTAAAGAAAGATATTTTTTTGAATTAAAAAACTTATGGAAGTGGCACAAGAAAGTACCGAGGATAAGAGTCCCTCTATTCTCAACATTTCTTTTGGTCCATAATTTTTAAAAGAACCATTTTTTAAAGTGACTTCTAGACTATCCGTTTTGAAAATTATGTAGAACATAAGTTTTCTAAATTGATGAAATATATTTTAAAACATGATTTTTAAAATAGTATAATATTTTTAGAATAAAATTTCTGGAATGGAATGAATTTTTTAGAATGAATGAAATACATTTCAAAGAAATTTTTCTAAAACATATGCAATAACTATCTGAAATACGTTTTCTAGAATAAATTTTCCAGAACATATAAAATGTGTTTTGGAAAGAGTTTTCCCAAAAGAGCTTTCTTTTGCTCTTTTTCTTCCTCTGCAACATTCTCCATCTCTTCTTCTTCTGCAGTGATGGTGCAACATCAGAGGCAACGGTGGTGGATGCAGCGAGAGAGAAGCCAACAGAGGACAATTCAGTCATTTCACCCAACTATGGGGGTGCAGATTGAAAAGGGGAATGCAGGAAGCAAAATCCAATCTAGCAAATAAACCCATGAGACCAGTTGTAAAAACAAAAACATAAAATAAAAAAGTAAGAGAATGGAGGACGAAAGCTCATAAAATGTCATGGGCTTCTACTTCCTGCACCCATACGTTTTTATTCCTGCACCCCCACAATTTTAAAAATCCCTGAACTTGCCTTGACCTTTTATTTGGAAAAGGGCACAATGGTGGAGTGTGCTACGGATTCATCAATCCAGAAGTGAATCATGTTTTTTTTTCTGGATGAGGTGTTCCGGAAGCAAATTATTAATAAATTGTTGATTTCTGGATTGCTGAATCTGGAAGCCTAATTTCTATTACGGATTTCCCAATCTGAAAGATTTACGGATTTCCCAATTTGGAAGATTTACAGATTCCCCAATTTGGAAGATTTATGGATTTTCAAATTTGGAATGTGAAAAAGCAAATGCGGATTCCTAATTCTGTAAAATTATTGAACTACATTGTTTGGAATACTAGATATAAACTGCGAAAACGATAATCCGAGACACTACCGACCACCACCAAAAGAAACACCTTCCTATACTAAGAGATGGAGCAGCGCCGTTGCTGTTCAAAGAGAAATGGAATTCGTGTATGCAGGCAAAGGAAGAAGAAAGAGTAGTGTGGATTTTATGTTATTTTGAAGTTTTTAAAAAATAATAGGGTTAGTTTTGTCTTTGCAAAATATTGCGGAGTGCAAGAAAAAATTGTGGGGTATAAGAAGAAAAATGTAGGGATACAAGAAAAAACAACCAATGTCATGTGCACTGAACTGGTCTAAAACCCAAAGTAAATCCATACTTCATTTATTGACCCGGCTTCCCATAGGTGTTCAAGATATGACTAAATACTCACTATTTCTTTTTGCACCCATGATTTCTTCCGGTGCATTTCCATGGATGTGAAAAGTTTAAAATGCCTATGATTTAAATTTTTTTTTATAAAACTTGAAAAACCTATTTTGAAGAATTTATTTTGAATTATACAATCCAAAACATATTTTTAAATTTGTATTTCAAATTATACTTTAAATTATATAATTTGAAATAAATTTTCAAATTAAAAAATATATTTTAAACTATATAATTCAAAATATATTTCTAAATCTAAAAATATATTTTAAATTTTGTTATAATATAACAATTTGAAATGTATTTTTAGATCACATAAATTTTTTTAAAATATATTTCAAATTATGCAATAGAAATATATTTTAAGTTCTACAATTCAAAATGTATTTTTGAATTAGGTTATTAAAAAAAGAATATCCTATTGTAAGAATCAAAATATATTTATATATTACGTAATTCAAAAACATATTCTAAATTATATTCAAAAATATATTTCTAGATTATGTGATTTTAAGGTCCATATATATATATATAATTTAGAATATGTTTTTAAATTATATAATTTTTAAATATTTCTGAATTTTAAATGGTAGAATGTGTAATAAATTTTATAGGATTATTATACAATATAATTTTATAATCCACATGTAACACTCTAAAAGTACATCTAATTATTATAGCATTTTGAAGCATAGCATTCTTATTACACCTCTCTTATGCATAGCATTCTAAAGCATATAACAAGGAGGCTATTTACCATAGTCACCCTTATAAAGTTTTGCGTCGCATCTAAGAGGGCGGCTATGCTAAATAGCCGCTCTTATAAAGCTTTGCACTGCATCTAAGAGGCGACTATGGTAAATAGTCGTCCTTGTAGATGGTAACTTTTTTAGTACATTCTATTTAATGCTAATTCCTATCTAAATTGACCCGTTCAATTATAACCCAACTAGACAAATACATAAATTTAGAGAATCAAATTATATATATTGATAAAAATGTATTACAAACAGTAATAACATATATCTTTACCTATATTCCTATCTATCTATCTAATTCCTACACTATTGATTAGCTATCCTAAAGTTATAAAAATTTAGGAAATATGTAGCCCAAGCATGTCTCACATATTCTATGGCGGCCGAAGGCATTGCTTGCTCATCCATAAAGAACTGCATTACAAAATAAGGTTCATATAAATTAGTGTTAAGATACATATATGTTAAAAAATTATAAAAATAATTTACCATCATGTTACCTGCTCCCAATCACTTTTAAGCCCTAGTCTTACAATGATAACCATCTATTGCAACGTAGTAGCCACACTCATAGCTTCCTAGTTGTCTATTACACTATAATTCAATAGAAAGTAAAAGTTAATATTGATGAACAATGAAAAGAGAAAGACAAAAATTACAAACCTTTAGTGTGATCCATTTCAGATTTTGATAATTTGAATTGGATCGACCTTTTAGGATGTTATATCCACGCCATGAACTGATTAATACAAAAAATTGCGTTAGTAGATTCTTAATTAGTAATATACAAAGTTAACTTTATAGTGTACTTACTTATCAATCATATTCTTCAGATGTGTGGATGACCTCTTGTGTAGGGAACAAAACCACACAACAGTCTTATCAATCATGGATAAAACCAGTAACTGCCAATGACCCCTATATCATCCATGAAAAGAGTTAGTAAATATTTAAAACATTAAATAGTTGTTGAACCAAGTGGTGTTCAAGCTTTGAAGAATCCAAACCCTTTGAAGGATATTGAAGCCTTTGCTGTGCTTGCTGTTGATGTGCTGTTTTAGTTAGGATTTGGGGTAGATTGTGTATGTAATCCACCTCTTTGATTGAATCCAAAGCATAGGCATTCTCAATCTTTTTGAAAGAAAAATGTTTTTCAAACTAAGTTAAAAACAACTGATTGTTTTGTCGAAACA
>Ga0123342_1007552_pt1 | contig 14279 bp, 10 predicted proteins | sample Turbeawhitnodule_FD_89960 | JGI IMG/M metagenome (GOLD analysis project Ga0123342, IMG submission 89960) | Root nodule microbial communities of legume samples collected from Mexico - Turtle bean Mexico white nodule | ecosystem: Host-associated > Plants > Roots > Nodule | place: Mexico: Nepantla...
AGATCACAAAAAAAATACACACTATGTATTTTATATAATTTATATGTTTAATAAAACTATATATGTATATATATATATATATATATATATATATATATATATATATATATATATAAAACGTAGTTTGTGTTGTCAAATGCACGAGTATAAAAATACATTGTGTATTTATGTTTTATTTTATCAAAATCAAAAGTTATTGTTTGATAACTTGTTATACAAAACTATAGTCAAAATATTTACCTTCAAAAGATATTTATGAAAAGCTTTTAAAAATAAATTAAAACACAATCCAACTTTCCTTGTACTTTTCTGGTTTTTTCACACAAATTAATAGCAACAAAACTTGGACATATTCAAACACACGAGCAAGCATTAAAAGAAGATGCACCCCGTGAAAGAAGCCAACACATATTAGTATGAACTTTAAGATAAACAAACACATCAAACATAAGATAAGAAAGCATTTTACTATATAATTTTTGTTTCACAAGTGTAAGGACCTAGAGAATAGCTTTAGAGTAAAAATTGTATATTTTAAATGAAACCTGAATATTTATTATTAAAGTAAAAAGAGTATATAAATAGAAAAATCAGTTATCAATGTTTCATTTTAAAGTAATCACCATCTCTCTAAACTTTTCATTTTTCCTTCCTTGACCCTCTCTCTAACTTTCTGAACATCTTTGTTGTTAGAATGACAATCAAGTTCATCATTGCATTCCTGACAACAAATACTACGAGACTGTTCGATCAGAGTTTTAGACAGTGTAAGCTCATTTTTGCTCATTTTTCCTTTGAGTCAGTTTTGAAAGGTTAAGTTTGTAGCTTCAGAATTAATCCCATTAGCTCAGGGTTATAGTAATGTAGTTAGAATTTTTATCAAGACTTTGTGGTGCAGGTTAAGATACCCTTGAGCTTTTGGTAGGTTTGGATCTCTTAGTGAGCACTTGCTCAAACTCAGGTAAGCTAGTTTTAATTTCAAATAGAACCCTAGGTTAGAAGATGTAGATGTGGGGGTGACGTGGTCACTAGTTCCAAATTTTGTTTGCAAGATTTATTGTTTCTGAGTAATGTAGGGTATTATTTGAAAATCAAATGTGAATGAGTTATTGAATTTGTTCTTGTTTGACTTTGAATTATGTAAATTGGGTTAGATATAATTACTCTCTATAGATTGATAAAGTGAATTGATGATAGCATTCCTACCATGTTGAATAAGATATGTGTGGTTTAAATTGTTAAATTAAATTGTATATGTATGATGAAATTAGGCAGAATTATTCAGATTTTCTGCATGTCTCTCTCTCAGGCGAGATCATTCTCGCTCAGGCAAGATAATTATCGCTCAAGCGATAATAGAATGAAAAGGCGAAGTACTATTAGGTCCATCCTCGATCAAGCGAGAAGGAATCTCGCTCAGACGAAATGGAGTAAATTTTGGGGTGGTCTCGAGTTCAATCTCATTCAAGCGAGCAAGATTTCACTCAAGCAAGCAAAATTTCACTTAAGCCAACAAAAAAAAACTTAAAAACTTAAATTTTTATTTTTGCTTTAGAGAGCTTAATTTATTATTGCTTATTGTTTTTAAGTTAAAAATTTAAATTTTATTTAAAAATATAGTTAAAGGAACTTAGTTATGTGTTTGAGTGAATTTTTGATATATTTGAATTGTTTAGAAAGTTTAAAATATGATGTGCTTGAATAGTGTATTGATGTATTAAATGAAGTATGCAATGAGGTGAACATGTGATCAATACATAATATTTTTAGGAAATGAAATATTGTGTTGAGATTGTTAGTAAGGTGTACTGATTTGTGAGTATTATGTGAATGAGACGATCATGACTCTACTAATATAATGAAATCATATAAATGAAGTTATTCCGTCGATGAAAGTCAAAGGAGGTTCATTTTCATTTGACTGAGTTTGAGGTTTGAAAGAACTAATCAGACAACTCATATGGATTTATCCTGTCATATGAGATGATGAGGTGATTATGCACATGACTGTGTGATTTCAGAGTGTGTAGTATGATAGATACATGTCTTTGAATGCTAAGTTCAATACACAAGTCATCTGAAAGTATAAATAAGTGTCTGAGTATGTCAATATAAATCTAACACGAGTAATATTGATGATAAACATTGATAGACACTTGATAATTTTGTGCAAATTATAAAAAATTGATAAATTATGCTTTTTTATTAAAAGTAACATTTATATTAGAATGCTTAAAAATAACTAGCGTATATTTTAATTTGGTTTCTCTAGTCACACTTTAGAGGAAATAATTAATTATACTTTTAATTAAAAATATTCCATTTTTAATTTCTTAATTATTCTATGCCTTTGGCATTTATTAAATCATATTTTTTTTTGTAAATTAAATAACATATTATAGTTTAGAAACATATTTTATTTTCTTTGATATACAAAATTTAAATAAAAAACGAAGTTTTGTATTTTATTAATTCTTAAGCTATAGCATCATGCTTAATAAAAATTTATATAGTATATATAATTTACGTTTTGTTACGAGTCACCCTAGCTAAAAAATAAAACTCAAATGTCAATATCAATCCACCAAGAATGTCAATCATACAAGATAAGTTGACGTCATATTTAACCAAAAATATCAAAAAAAATAATTATATATTTTTCTCATTTATATTTTGCTTATTTTATTTATTTTTACCTAATATAAAACTTAAATTCACACTTAAACACCGTATTAATCTTAAAATAATAATTTTTTTTATGTCTTTCTTATTCTAATATAGTAGGAGACTTTCACTCATACTTTAATTCTTACCTCTTTAATCTAGTTCCAATTTCAAAAGGGATTAGTCCTAATATCAACGCTTTGGTTCCAGTTTCAGATCAGAAGGGGCATTTTGTAACACCTCTATCTATCTATGTTGAACCTTTCTTCTTAGAACATCCAAAACACATGACATTCAAGGATAGTTGGATTGTGATGACACAAGGTAATAAAGGTGCAAGAGAGAATAAATATACACCTGAAAGATTGTCACTTCAGACATGATATAAAACAAAATCAAAGGTTTAAGGATTATATCCAACGAAGGACAAATAGTAGAAAGGGAGGTTATGTTTTTTAAGAGATGGGTGGATGGATTGAAGTGCTTTCAAAAGCACGAGTATATAATGCAACTTTTAGGATGGTTTTCTTACAATCTTGAATAACCTCTATTGTCTTCGTATTGCTCCATGAATTCATCATTGAAGTTCTTGAAACTGTCCATAATTGCAGGCATCTCTTCCTCAGCTGGTAAAATAGTTGTCCTCAAATGGAAAACCCTATCAGCAAAAGTTTGACAGTCATTAGAAAGTAGTTAAAGAAAACAAGTGGAATGTTTATTTTCTACATCATATATGTTGTAGTTCTGGAAGGTTTACTTCAAAAGTATATTATCAAGTACTGAGGTGAAGCCTTGGGGTACTGGTAGATATGTACATGGACAAAAAAAATATCTCTATAACTACTGCATAGCTGATAGAGAAATAATTCTTATATGGCCTAGTTAAAGCACATTCTCTTTCCATGACAACCATCATGGGACTAGGCATGTGATCACTCCAAAGGAAAAGGGATACAATTTCCAAGTAAAGGGATAAGTATTTACCCTTCTTTCTGTCCAAATCCTGAACCAGGAACTGTGGATATGCCAGTAGCTTCCAAAAGCTTAAGGCAGTAGAAAACATCTGCAACCTTTCCAGCCTGTTTAGCAGCCTCTATAGCTCTTGGTGGCAAGCGTATTTGAGGGAAAGAGTACATGGCACCTGAACAAAACTCGAGGAATTACTAAAGTTTTACAAGGCATGAGTCAATTTGAAGCATAAGAATTCAAGCTGCTTTGGTATATTACTGTTTATACCTTCAGTAAAATTACAAACCACATTTCTGCAACTGTTGAATCCATCAGTCATTAACCTTGCTCTTCTTCTCAGTGATTCAAGTATTCCATTGCTGCATATTACAGGCAAAAGTCAACTCTACATAATAACCCACCCCTTTTTTCTTATGATTTCGGATATTTTGAGGGTATGGGAGAAAGAATGAATTTCTCATGTTCGAAGAGTAAACTTCTTCTATTGGAAAAATCTTATATCTTATGTGAAACCGAGACATACGTTAGAAAAAATGCAATATAAAATTTTTCATTTCTATTCATATCAATATGATAGAATATTCAAATGAAATACTATAAATCTATTTATACCTCGTCTAGTAATTAACTCAAAATATAGAATATCGATCTGTATCTCTATATAGATAAATATAATTTATATTGAAAAATAAAAGTTAACTGAACAAATTTATGACCTATATCATAGCATGATTACCTCTCCCTAACAAACTGGTCATAAGAAATATCTCCAGGTTTAAGTGGATTGATCATAACTCCCATCTGTAGAACAAGGTAAAAAATGAGAAGAATGATGAAGAAATGCCCACGGAAAGAGAGACTACTCACTAAAGTAACACTTTGAATAAGTATATTAAGACTAAATTAAAATATCAAAGAGAAACATTCAGATTCAACTCACAAATATTTGTGCTGGAACATTTGGACTAAGTGATATTGATGCAACCTTGTAGATCTCATCAACTGTCTGCAGAAAAAATCAGGATAAAAGAAAAGCATCATCAGGCTAGCTATAGAAAAAATTGAAAAGCTCACAATTTATTTGAACACCTTACATGTAGAGTCAGAAGGTCCTACATCCAGAAACAGGCATTGAGTGCAAAAAGTATTTTGTAACAGAAGTTATTCATTTCACCATATTGCATGTGGCACTCGTGTACCTAACCCATTGGTTAATGTGTAATAGTGTTTTTCTCGGAGCATTTTAGTCAACAACATATATTCATGTATTTTGTTAGTATTCTTTGTTCGTGTAAATTTTCAGAGCATTACAGTATTTTGAGTGGCTTGACATACTAAAAAGGATTGACGCAATCAATCTTGATGGATATAAAATCATTTATGAGCTCTTTTATCTAAGAGCTTGGGACAGTTCTTCATGACACAGTATGACCATAATGGTCCAGAGTTTGATCACTTAAAGTTAAAGCTCACCACAAGGTTGGGTGACCCTGAGCATTGTTCATGCTTCAAGTGGAGCCTAAAGGGCAACTCTAAGCATTATTCATGCTTCCAGCAAAGTCTAAAGGACTTGTGCGTGAGGGCATCTCATACATAAAGCAATTCATGTGTTTTCAGCTCACAATTTTAGGCTATTGGAATAGTTTATTCATGACAATTCTGTACTGAATTTTTACATACTGCTATTGTTGCGAGAAATACCAGTTTGGAACTCAGAAAGAGATTCACCAACACAAGATATGAAAAGGCAAACCTCTGGAGGAATGTTGGTCATTTCAAAATATCCACCCCGCTGTCCACATTCACCATAATAACCTTTTGATACAGAGTGAAAAGAAATAAGCTGGACTTCCTTGCTTATAGGCGGGCCCAAGTCCATCAAAACCTTCCCATGTAGAAAATTATATATTAGTTCGCCTTAACATCTGAAGCAAAATATTAGTTTAGCCACAGCTTCAGCACAAAAAACATACCTTTTTAGAACTAATGAAGGGTCGTTCATCCTGATATATATTCTGCTGGTAAACCTCATCTCCAAGCAAGGCTAAATTTTCTTGATAGCAGAATTGCAAAATCTCTCTTAGATTAGCTTCACTAAGGCACTGACCGGTAGGATTTCCAGGATTTATGATGACCATGGCTTTAACCTAACCAAAATTCAATTTATAATTTTGATGCTTCATTCAAATAAAGCATTCCATAAACACGTGAGAAAAGATTTAAATAAATAAAAATAACATATCAGAAGGATATTAGTTTTGCAATTCAAATTTTAGAAAAATAAAAATAATTCACCTTTAGATGATTTATTCACTGGTAGAACTTACTTTTCAAGAAAAAAAAACAAGATATTTTAAAATTTCATATGGGAAGATTGCTCGTCAATCAGCCATGTACCATTTTGTTTCTTTTTCCTTGTATGTTGCACAAAGCAACAGAAAAGTCATTTCTAAAAGTCAAATTAGAAGAGATAGGAAGAAAAGTATAAACACCAAATGGTTTCGTTATGATAAGATTCATGCCCTTCACATTGATTCAGCATCTTTCATACATTTAAGCATTTAGTTTTTTTACTTTAATCTAGAAACAAGTGGAAACTTAACATTGTAAGGGAAAAATGCATACAGTTATTCCTTTAAAGCGAGCTTGTTCAACTGATTGACGAAGTTCTTTAACATCAAGACCCCAATTTGCTGTCTCTTCAAGGTAGTATGGAACAAGAGTACCACCAAGCAGAGCAATTGTTGCTGAGTAGAGTGGGTACTGTGGAACTGGAACCAAAATCTGGCAACAAGAAGTGTTGGGTAATTCTTTCAATAGCATTGTGAATATAGAAAACTGAAGTGCTAATAATAAGAAAATAAAACTACATTACCCCATCGTCTTGATTTCTGATGATAGTATTTAATATCTGCATCACTCCCTTGCTGGCACCATCAGTGAGATATATGAGCTCTGGATCACTACAAATGGAGCAAGAAGCAATTAGCCTGTGTGCCTAACAAGAGCCCCTTTACAAAAGGATTTTACAAGATAAATTATAAAACAGAATGGACTGTATGGAGCATAAATACCTTGGATACCCATCACGCCTGAGTATGAACTCTGCCACTTCCTTCCTTACTCCCGGAATGCCTCGGGAGTCACTATAAGCACCTGCACCACCATTAGTTGCAATTCATTAGTGGAGACTCTCTTGTCAAAGAAAAGTATTGACTCCTGTACCAGTTGTAAGTAAAGGAATTTGTAAAACTCCCAATGTTATAATAGTAATAGTAAGATGTAAATCTTAGATAGTAATGACAAGAAATATTTGAAAACTAAGAAGAATTCTGCTAGGTACAAAAACTTTAATGTTCACAATATAAAGTGTTGGAGATTTTCTTAATACAAAGCAATTAATGTCGTTTAGAATTTGAAGCAAAAGAAACCTAGAGCTAAAAGCCCTGGAGAGCCAATAGACGAGCTTTTATTTTGCTCGTTGTGTACAAAACTTTGTCGGATTAACGACACTCATGATACAACAAGTGAAATTAGTTTTTGGCCCAGTGGGTGATAAGACAAAAAAGAGTATATTTTGTTTGTGCTGTTGTTTTATCATAATAAAGTATTTGATTCCATGTATATTTCCAAGTAATAGATTGAAAGTGGAAGGCCGCTAATGATATATAAAAACTTGCTGACAGTTTAGATATCAAATCAATCAATGATTCTTCACCAACAGTTTCAAGCTTTAGGGATAGTTTATTCATGACAATGTATCAAATCTCTAGGACTGTTCTCAAGAGTTTGATCCCTACCTCACTATTTTCTAAAAAATTGGGAATGTGAGCTAGGCATGTGCATTTGTCCATGGCTCCATGCTTCAAGCCCAAAAAGTTCACTTGGGTGTGAGGGGGTAAGTTATATATAATACCACCATTCATGATCCTTCACCTAACATTTAACTGTTCAGAAAGTTTATTTATAACATAAACTATTCATTGATATCCTTAACTCCAACCATCTTTTTGGGGCAATCTTTTCTTTGGTTAACTAAAATTTGATCTGAGATTTTTATGCAAGAAAAATAAAGGATTATTAAATTGAGACAGCAAACAAATATAGAACCACCTTAAATTTTATGATCACATTTAGGCATTTTATCATTAATCTGAAATTAAAGCAAAAATACTAACCTTAACTAGTGTACTTATTTAATGGAAATATGTTCCAGAAAATTATTTTCCACATTCTCTAGGAATTTTGAATGACTGGTTTTACACACTAAACATATAAGAGTAAAAGGATTCTGAATAAATAAAGCTGCCAGGCTCAACCGCTGTGAGGCTTTGGGAGGACCAGATGTATACAACCTCGTACTTGCTTAGATTATAACTTATAAGACTTACTAGCATTTATAGTTAGTTTTAGCGACAGATATGTAGAGACAAGGATTGGATAGGGTCCCTGACCAATACTTTAAACGCATATCAAAATATGGAAAATCCTATCATTTTATAAAAAGATGGTTGACATATGAATACCTAGACCACCCGAGGTCAATGAGAGATAGTGTTTAGCCCTTGCAATTGCATCAGCAGGGAATATCAATCCTACATTAGGATCATCAAGTAGGAACGGAGCTTGGCACAAAGCAACAACCTGCAACAGAAAAATTGTTGTAGGTTAGCATAATCAACAAATAAAATAGTGTATCATGAGATTTAATTAGATAAGGAGTATGTTTAGTTGATAAAAATATAAAAATTACAAGGAGATTCAGTAAAAGTAGAAAAATGGTAGTTATGCTAAACCTGGCGAGGGAAAGTCAGTGGTCTCTGTCCCAAAGCATGTGGGTTGCCAACATTAGTAAATATAATCTGCCAACAATTGAAAATGAGTTAGTGTAAATAAATATGACTAGGGATTTAACTCAACTGAAGTGAGAAAGTGTTTAAAGTAAGAAAGTGAGAGTGCATTTACTGTTTATTTATTTAAAATTAGTCAAGATTACATGTTAGTTTACTTCAAATTAACAGTACATGTAATCTTCCTTTTACAATTTACACCTTTGTTCACTTTACTAGAGGAGCTAAATCCAAGACTAGTGCAGGAAAACAAATGTACATACGATGACGAGAATATAAATATAATCCTTATGAGCAATCCGGCCTGAAGTCAATATAGGCTGACAGTATCCATAATAAGACTATGTTGCAAAGATATCATGTTGATGCTCACATTTTTATGCAAATCCACTTGCAGGATATGCAAATGCAAGTTGACGATAATAAAAATATAAGTAGGTTCAATTCAAGCAGCAAAATAGCTTGGGAGTAACTGATTTGATTTAGATACTTAACATGTACAGAAATTAGAACAAATAATTTGCCACCAAAAAAGAAGAAGCCGGTATTATGAAGTGCTTACATTTAACTTTCAAACGGAAAACATGTACCAACAAGTACCACACTATCATTACCATGTGACCATGCGATAAAGGTATAGGACACAACAACAACTTGATCAATCATGGTGCATAATTATGAACGCCTCTAAATCCATGACGAAATTTTAAACAATTTGCAATATCAGGCTTCAAGTTACTTTATAACTTGCATACATTCTCTAAAAACCCAGTTCTTTAAAATACCATGAAAAAGACATTCAATAAAAAGGGATTTTATGAACAGGTCCAATTTAATCCTCCAACCTAAGGTTGAAAGTCATACAAATATAATATTTTGTACATAGCCTGAAAAATAAATCATAACCTACCTTTTTGCCCTCTTTCTGAAGCTCGGAAGCTCGAAGGTATAATTCACCTCTGACAGCATATTGACTCTTCTTCACGTTTTCATTTATTAACGCGTGGTCTAAAGGCTTTGGTGGCATGGTGAAGCAGAAAACTTGCAGATGTCACTGAATAAAAAAGGAAAAAAACCGACAAATCAAACCAATTGCCAGCCAGAAAAGTTCAAAGAGGGAAAAGGGGAAAAAAACGAGAACTGTCACTCTGTCATGCATCGATGAAACAAAGCACCATAAAATTACCCTATTCTCCTACATGTGAAGTGTTTTAATCAAGGAACTACCTTTTTTATACAATTTTAATCAAGTAACTTAGATTTCTTCATCAACAGAATTCAAGCTAACTAGTGAAGTAACGACTAACCCGCTACACTACACATTTAGCCCCATAATTAGACTTATCTGTCTCAATCATAAATTCATCAAATATCCCATGCAGTAGACTCAGAATACTCAAGGGAAGATAGCACATATTCCATATGACTTGATAAGTGCAGCAACAACCAATTTGCAAGATAACAAACTTCACAAAATTATTAAAAAAAAACACACAAAGCGTGTCCACTCAGGAACCTGCGCTCACCCCTGGTCCAAATTCTGAAATGACACGATGAAAAAGAAGCCAGACAGATTCCTGAAAGAAACCCTTCAAGTTTGCGACCAAAAGGTCAAAAAACAATTTCCCAGACAGAAAAAAAACAAGAATCTGACACAAACACAGGCGATACGAAACGCAAAAGATTCGATTTTTAGTTTTTTATTGCCAGTGGGTCTCTCGTGTTGCATAAACTGATCGAGTAGAGTTGAGGGATGGTGTTACCTGTGGAATTGGGGTTGAAGGGTGTGTGGTGGATCAACGGCAGTCGAGTCTAGCGACAACCTTCGGTTGATTGAAGAAGTGGTGGGTGAGGGAAACACCGAGTAGTTTTAGTTTGGAAAGTTACAGTTGAGACAAAAGAGTGTGAGTTTTATTTGTCTGTAGTGAAGTGCATTTGTGTGGCAGTGGCGGTTGGTGGAACGCAATGGCAGCACCAGAGCCACTGAAAAAGAGGAAACGGATTATTGAGATTGAGATCACTATATTAAACCCAAAGGGATAATGGTCGTGCTTCAATTGTGGCCAAGCTTTGTACTACAAGGGTCTCTACGCAGATAACAGGCTTCTGGCCTTTGGCATCAGCTTGTGTTGGATTGGAAAATGTGTGTATGTGTCATTTTCTCTTGGGGAGTGGTTCTTGTTGGTTTCATTTGATTGTTTGGATACGTGGCATATTCGCAATTCTACTTCTCTTCATTCTCTTTTTTGCTTTTGCCCAGTGATGAACAATTTATATTTATACAACTTGTAACTATTTTCTTCATTGCAAATTACAATTTTCTTTTCCTGTCAATTCTATAAAGTGCTGTACAATTTGTTGAATCGTTTCTATTTCATAAATATGTCTTTCTTATCTTTTTTTGCCATTAAAAAAATTCGATGGGAAGACAAACATAATGTAAACAAGTATTCATGTGGTTGAGTTATGTGTATTTAAGTGAGGTGATATTTTTTTACAGTGAAAAATCAAGATTATAAATTTTAATCATATTTATAAATAGTTATATAATCATTAATTGATAATTTTAACTGTATTTGTATATAAATATGACAAGTTTTCACATTCAAAAAATTTATCAATATTTCAAATGGAATATTTATATAGTATCACAAATCAATGGATTTTTAATTATAGGATATTACACTTACACCAAGATAAACAATAAAATTATCTTTTGATTTAAATTTTTACTTTTTTGTAAGAAAAGAAGGCAAAAATACAGGACAAAGGAGAGTAACTGAAAAATATAACTCATGTACACCTCATTCCTTTCTAAAAACTTCTATAGACAAATGCTCCCTGCACCATATCAATCCATATCAATTCCAACATGCAATGTTATTAAAATGATAAAAATGCCCTTCTAAAATAATAAAAATAACTTTAGAAAAGAAGGGTGTAAAACTTTTATCCGAAAATATTCTGGATTTAAATATTCAAAATACATTTTTGAATTCCAAATTTTTTTATCCGAAATGTATTTTCAATTTTGTATTCCAGATTTTTTTATCCTCTGTATTTTTTTTATTTTTGAATAATCTGGATTTTTAAATCCAAAATAAGAGTAATTTTGGAAATTTTAAAAAATAATAGGGTACAGGTTATAATTGATATCGTGGAGGAAGAAATTGCCAAACTTCTATTATATATTCACAACTAAAACTGCATAATATGGGCCTAAATTGCATAAAATGGGCTTATGTATTGCTCTATGATTGGGTTGGATTTTTGAGGGCAAATTCTTCTTCTACCTCCATGCTTTCTTCCTGCACCTTTATAGAACATGTGAAATGACAATTTTGTCATTTTTCATCTTTTTTACTAACACTCATCTTTTTCTTTTTTCGGATTCATACATTTCGAACTCTAGAATTCATAATACAAAATTATATTTTTTATTTTAGAGTCCAAGAGATATACAATTTATACAATTTTAAAATGAAACAAAAAAATCATGCACCTTTTGCTCAAGAGTAATTTTGGAATTGAAAAAACTATGGAGGTGGAGGAAGAAATTGCCTTGTTTGGGCTGTTGCGAAGCCTTTGGTTCTTTTTCTTTTAGCCCTTCACATGTTGAAGGTTTAAAGATGTTAAGAAGCTACAACTTGAATAAATTTGAGTAAAACAATCGTGGTGGAAGAGCTTTAGTGAGGATATCTGTTAATTGATGTGTGATGAAGAGACTGGTAGAAGATGAATGAGTCCAACAAGTAATTTTTTACGAGACAATCAATCTCTAAATGCTTCGTTCTTTTATGAAAGATTTGATTACTAGCAATGTATAATGCATTTTGGCTATCACAATAGAGGACAAGACGCTTAGTAATAAAAATCATCAAGAAGGAAAGAAAGTCATTGAAGCTCACAAGTGACAGAGGAAAGGGTCATATATTTGCCTTCTGTAGAAGATCGAGAAACAATAGATTGATTCTTGGCTTTCCAAGATACCAAAGAATTTTCAATAAAAATATAATAACTAGTGATGGAACGTCGTGTATCAACATACATATCCTCAATTGGCATGACTAAATCCAAAAAGTTGTGTTGATGACTTGCAACTGAAAAATTAGCCTTTTTCGAGACATCCTTTTAGATATCGAATTACTCTCAAGGCAACTTGAAGATGAGTCTAAGTTTGTGTGACCATGAATTGATTGAGTTGTTGGGTCGCAAAGGCTACATTAGGTCTGATAGATGAGCACCAATCGTCTATATGGCAATGGATCAGCTAAAGGAGATGCAATGAGTCATCCATTGGAGTGGAGAATGGTTTACAACCTATGAGATCAAAATCTTTAATCAAGTCCATAATATATTTGCATTGCAGAGAGAAATTCCTTTTTTGGAATGAGTTACTTTTATTCTCAAAAGATATTTCAACCGACTAAGATCCTTAATATGAAAGTGAGAGTGAATAATAACTTTTTAATCTTAATGATTTTAGAAGTACAATTTCCAATAAGCACAATATCATCAACGTAAACAATGAGAGCAATGAAAACATAATCGATGCTCTTGATAAACAAACTATAATCAGCATGAGTTTGAGCATCTTGAAGATAGTAGTAAAAGAGAAAAAAAATTATACAAGTTGCTTATTTCAGACTGTAGAGATTTTTTTTTTAGATTGCAACAATGATTAGAAGGATAAGTAGATAGTGTAGGAGGAATCAACATATACACATCTTGATGAAGGACCATCCCAACATATCTAGCCACCTTGTAAATAATTATAAAAAATAGACTATACTTAATTTTGGGCCTTGTATTTGGGTCATTAATTAGTAAATTAGGTTCATAACCTAATCCTAGGTGCCACTTATTAGGGTTAGGGTTTTTGAAACTTACCATGCAAGTTTCCCTTCCTATAACCCATCACCTTTTGTATTTTCAACCATGATTTGAATAATGAAACACTTGCTTAATTTCTTGCAGACTTTCTACTTGTCCTGGTTCTTTCTATAGTAGTCTTTTTCAAGATACTCTCTAGACTCCTCCTAAGCGTTGGTCTAACCTCATTCTAAGAACTCAAACCTTCATTTACATCTCACAAACACATGATTGTACTCTAATTCATTAGAAATTTTAAGCTTTGAAGCAACCCATCACAACATTGATATAGACATATGTAAAATAAGACACAAATTAAAGATCCTCACTAATGTTGGAATGCTTGTTTGCAAGCTTGTTCCAACCATATTAATTATAGTACTATACTTCATCAACATCCAAATATTGTTTTATTTGAAGTAAATGGTTCTCATTAAAAAAAAAAAACTTATTAGGTGAAATTTATTTGAAAGTTATTAATGATTATGATTCAACATGTTGCATTAACACCTAAAGAATCATTGTTGATTGATCTCTATATATACTCTGAATCTTTCTTTCCTTTTGTAGCTTCAAAATAAATAAAAAACAAGTTATTATTTGAAAAATTCTTATAAATAATATTAGATACTTACTAATATTTGTTTATGAATTAGCATGGCTAAGATACTTACTTAATTAGTTATGTATATTTTTCAAACCAACTTTATTTTTCTATAATAATCACTTTTGGACTTAACTAAATATCTTTCTATTTCTTCAATCTTGCCAAAAGTTTTACCTTCTTCTCATTTCATATTTTGCTGCTCAAAGTGGAATGTCTAAGACACATTCTTTAACTTTGAAAGAAATTCTTAGAAATATATCGTTAGTTATATATATATATATATATATATATATATATATATATATATATATATATAT
>Ga0123342_1007553_pt1 | contig 14276 bp, 6 predicted proteins | sample Turbeawhitnodule_FD_89960 | JGI IMG/M metagenome (GOLD analysis project Ga0123342, IMG submission 89960) | Root nodule microbial communities of legume samples collected from Mexico - Turtle bean Mexico white nodule | ecosystem: Host-associated > Plants > Roots > Nodule | place: Mexico: Nepantla...
CCAAGTCTTTAAGCAACCCATGAAGCCAAATTGCTTCCTTCACAGCCTCTGTAATCGCCATATACTCTGCCTCTGTTGTAGACAAAGCCACCGTAGACTGCAAGGTAGACTTCCAACTAACTGGCGCTTTTCTGTTTGGCCTCATAATTATGATTAGGTAGAGTGGAAACATTTCATTCAACAAAACAAGCAATTATGTGAAGCTTTTATCAGTTCATCCATTAATTGCTTTCAAATTCATCAATCTTATCACCATCGACAACAATATGAAATTGGTTGGTCCAGGATACAAGGAGGTCTCTGCATTAGTAAACATATTTTCATATCCATGCAATTTTGCGAAAGACTCAACTCTAACATCACGAATCATGTCTTCCAATCGCTCATCATCCATGGTAGACTAAACATATTCTTGAGATTCAGACAAATTTGATAAATTTAATAATTCACCATACCATGTCCAAGTTGTATAAGACCGTAAAAATCCATCACATAGAAGGTTCTCCTTGATATTGTTAGCATCCAATTTTCTCCCATGCAAATAATTAACATAAGAACACCTAAACTTTACTCCATCACCACTAGTATTGGCGTTATGATCCGAAAATTGTATAAATTCTTTTAATCCTCTCTTGTACTCATCACTTATGTCCGCCGAATTGATTCAAGCTCGATCCATATATATGTTTTGTAATCATCATTGAGGTATTGACTAAATACATGTCAAATCTCACATTTTTTATTAAAGGTATGAACATATCCCATTCAAGAAGATTAACTTATGTTATTACTTCAATAGTACATAAACTTTAATCATCACCCCTTATATTTCACAAAATTTTGACAACATTTCGTATTGGTCTTCAGGTTGCACAAAATGAAAGTGGTGACACATCAATTGCCACCGTATTTGGTTTCGCATCAATTTCTATATCCTTATTTCGCACTAATGGTATGGGTTAACCGTTTATCAAGAAATCTAGTCTTTCTTGGTTTCTTTTGTCTTCAAGTGGCAGTGGTTACATGTTTTAGGCATTAGTGTAAAGCAGCGTGCAAGGATTCTAATGTAAAAGAGAGGACGAAACCAAGCCCTACATTTTTCCTGCTTTGGATCTACTCATTTTTATAACTCATGCCTCTTTCTATGTTCTTATTGTTGGGGATCCCTCCTTAATTTAATGGAAGACCATGACCAATGAATATTGGTAACACTATTGTGGGGTAGTTGAATTATTGATACCCCTTAATTTAATGGGAGATCATGACCAATGAATATTGATAACTGATCCATTAAATATATCCAATGATGGCCATTCCAAAAAGTTTTTTGGAATTGTAACTCTCTCTTGAAAATGTAATGAGCATTAATCTCTTTATGAAGAAGTCTTTCTCTCATTCTATGTATAAAGAGAACTTCTGAGGAAGAGAAAAACAAGCAAGTGAGAAGAGCAATATAGAGAGAGAAATTAGAGAATAGATAACCAACCACCATAATGGTGAGATTAGAAATCCTAGTGAAATGCTAGAGAGACTTTGTATTCCATTCTTCTTGGGTGAGATTAGAGATCCTAGTGAGATACTAGAGAGACTTTGTATTCCATCCTTGTTGGGTGAGATAGAGTCTTATCCTCAAAGAGTGAGAGAAACAAATATTGTAATCCTACTTTCGTAGTGGAGACATTTTCTAGAATAGGTCCCGTGGATTTTACTTCTAAAGTTGAAGACGTTTTCCCACGTTAAAAATTCTCTGTAATATTATTCTATTTGCTCTATTTTCTATTATTTGTTTATTGCTTCTGCAGGTGCCCAATTTGTATCTACACCAAAGAAGAAAAATTAGTTCTGATTTTTCCAACACTTATATCTATGTTGCACTCTCTATTTTCCATTCATGAGGCTCAACATGTCGTGTAGCCCATCGCACAACACATTACTATAGTTAGCAACAAATCCTTTGTTTCCAAAGGAAAGAGCTACAACAATACTTTCTCAGGTGCAAGCTTTATATTTTGGACAATGTATATCATGATGTTTTTATGGTATTATGCAAACCAAGTTTTTTAGTGGGAGGTGTCAAAAACAATTGCTATATGTAAATTTGGTTGTATGAGTGGGTGGTAGTTGAAACTATAATACAAGTTCTACTAGTCCTCTCTAATGTTGATTCTGAAGGTTATAACACATAGGGTAACGATACATTAACAACCTACATTTTTATATAACTATATTACAACTTCTAATATTATTATTATAATATTTTTTTCATATAATTTAATTCTAAATTTATCCTTTATTATATATATTTATTTTTAAACTCATCACATCAAGAGTTATATATAACTCTAAGGATTGTCAAAACATCATTTTTCTAACATATAATGTAAAATAACTTCTTGAATAAGAGTTGAAACATCTCTCAAATGTTCTAATTTTATTTATTTTATTCTTTATTGGTAAAAAAAATAAAATAATTGAAAGGATAAAATTCATAACATTTTCAAAAATAAGTAGAAGATGCAAGTAAGAAAGGCTAGACAAAATCTTAAGAACAAATTATAAATTGTAGGAAAACATAAAATTCAATATGAATGATTACTAGTGGGTGTAAAAATATTTAGATTACAATGCAAGAAAATTAAACACCAGAACATTTGAATACCTAGAATGTAAACCTCTCTCTGTTTAGTGCTTCGAGTTCAATAAAGCATAAACGAGACAAAAAAAAAGGGGTCAAAGGAAAAATAATTTTTTGCTTATAGCGTTACGTTTCAACAAAAAAGTACACTAAAGCCAAAGTTCTTCGACTTGTGTTCATAGGAAAAAGCCAAAAGCACTTAAGCTAGGGATGATTCAACCCAGAGAATATGAATTTAGGTTTTGGATAGTACACTTCTCTAATACCCTTTATTTTTTTAATTGATATTTAAAAAAAATATAGAATAAAAAATGAAATTAATCAAATAATTTTGAAATTTTTTAAAAGTTTTAACCTATATAATTAATTTTAAAAAATCCGAGATTTGAATACCTTAAGTGCGGATTAATTTCATCATGAATCACTTTGTTCACAAAAACATATCCCTTTTATATTACAAGAAAATCATCAAATAGAAATCAATATTTAGAGATCAAAATAAGTAGTTGCAATAGTAACTAAATTAGTGAACATTTTACAAATTAAAAAAAAAATTAATTTCTAAATTAGTTCTATTATTGTGAAATAGTTTCTAAATTAGTATGTAATTAGCTACCAAGATTTTAACGATTCTAAATTTGGTAGCAAAAACCTTAGTTGCTAATTAGATATCAATTTAGAAAGCATTTGACAATAATAGAAACTAAATTAGGAACCAAAAATTTATTTAATCTCTAAAATTGTCTCTAATTTAGTCATTATAGCAACTAATTATTTTTTGTCTCTAAAATTGGTTTCTATTTCATGATTTTCTTGTAGTGTATTAGAATTATTTAACCCTAAAATAAAATAAAAACTAAAACCATAAAATAATAAATAAATAAACAAAAATATATTTTTTGTCCCTTAAAATATCACAAAACTTGATTTTAAATTTGTATCTTTCCCTTTTTTATGGTAACCCCTGGACTTTTTACTTCCATATTTCTTTCCATGCCTTCTCACTTTTTAGCTCATGATTTTTCGTTTTAAAGTTCAACTACTTTTTGGCCTCAACATTCTAGTAACACATTCTTATTATATATGTAGTACAAAGTGCAATAAAATATCATATCATATATATATGAGTTGTATTTTCTTGTCTTGATAACAAAGTAGAATGTTGCTTGGGACACCCTCATAAAAGAAGCATTATAAGATGATTTTGGATCATTCTTTTTTCTTCCTCTTATATATGCCCTATATATACAGCTGTGGATAGATATGATGATTTTGAAACATTTGAGTATATGTATGGAGAGGTTTGAGCTTCACTTTTTCCCCAGAAGATTGTGGAAGTTCAATCAGAACACATATTTGGAACAGGGAATAACCATATTGCCCTTGCTGTATGCAGGAATTGACAAAGACTCCCCCATGTGTATCTGATTTTGAATTGGAAAGTGACATGATATTTTAGGTTCATGAAATTTTTTCTGCAAAATTATTGGCTTGTCTCAAAGGTAATTAGGTAATGGAAAGGGAATCTCACTCAGGGAAATGTACTTTGAAAGCCAGGGAGAAAAGGATGGATCATGGAATGTAACCATATTTTATCCACATAGTTGAAAAAAAATCTTTGTGAGATGGATCTTTCTAATTATTATGGTTTTTAGCTTAAGCTTTAGGTTTGAATTTCCATTTGCCAAAAACATTAAAGCTGTACCAGATTTACTTTCTTAGAAGAGAGGTTCTACCATGTTGTACATGCACAATGACAAAATATTTTATAATGTTTTTTTATCAATAAAAAAAATAGATACTTTAGAGGTGTCTCAACCCTTATACAAACATTTTAGAATGTCTCAACGATTATACAAACATTTCAAGGGATATCGCAACCCTTATACGAAAAGTACCAAAAATCAGCCTGTTAAACACATTTTTTTTTATCAGCAATAATGATTGAATAACAGGAACCACTTAAGGATGGTTCAACCCTTATACATACCTAATAAAATGAAACAAATTCTCTGGTCTCCCAAACTAACAAATAGAGAGACACAGATCTACCCCTAAAAAAACCTGTTCAACACCTAACTTATACTCTTCAAACTAATGGATATTAACATTAACACAAACTAAGCTTAATTAGATTACTTATAAATATTTTTACACTATTATTAATCCATATAGCATTAATTTTTTTTTTATCAGCAGTAGACAAATGAATTAAAGGGAACATTTCACGGGTGTCTCAACCCTTATACAAAGAAAACTTACAAAACAACAAACATAAAGATCTAGGTTCCTTTGGCTATTGTTTTAACATAACAAAAAAAGTCTAAAACTAAAAAATCCATATAACATTCATGTTAAGTATGTCATTTAAAATAGGTATCATAAAATAAACAAACTTGATTGCATCCCAAAATACAAAATGAATGTAGTTTCAATCTCTTAACAAAAAAGTTAACCATATTTTAATGAATTAATAATTATTTTATTCTAAATTTACCCCAAATCAATTAAAGTTAGTTGTTTTAGTAAAATTGTTTGAATAAGAGATGATGTGAGGTAGTTACTATGGATAAGAAATACACGTATAGAGTTCTTGAAGGGCAAGTAGAAGTCCTTGTCAAAGATGGAACAACATGAAGTAAAACAACCTAAATTTATCCATACAGTTAAGTAATCTTAACAGTTTTATTTTATTTTTTTATTTATTTTTATTCTTTGCCAAAAACAAAAAAGTAATCTTAACAATTTGCATAAGAACTCTGGACTCATGTGTCGTGTTCTTCTAATTTCATCAATTGATCCTCATTCATAGTACCTTTAAGGAAGCAACCAACTTTTAACAAGTAACACTTATTAATAACAGTCTTCAAAGTACTGCAAATTCATTGCAACTATCATCATTGAGCAGTAACTTCTGCAGGTTAAAAGTTATTATTAAATAACTAGAAAGTAAAAGTTTTTGTACTTTAAGAGCTGAAATTCATAAAACCATTAAAGTTTTTTTTATCAGTAAAAAATAAAATAAAATTAAAAGAGACATTTTGAAAGTGTCCCAACATTTATACAAGAACTAACAACCACATGAAAATCAAGACATTTAAGACAACAAAACCAATCACAAAATTGATTTGTCATGGTTGCGGCAGAATTATGCAGATAAAACCATATAAGTATATAGTATATATCATGTTTCATTCTCTAAAGATTAAATATATTTTTTCATCTCTATATTATAATTCGTTCCGATTATTTTAGACTATTTAAGTACCTGTAGTATAAAAATAATATCCAATTATATGTAAAATAATTGTTAGTGTTTTCTTAAAAGATTGTTAGTTTTTATCAAAATTCGTTGTTGTTTTGATTGCAAACTAATATCTGCTATAACTATGAATCTTAAATTGAATCAATTCCACATACAAAAGTACATATTCCAATCATTTTCACGGTACAAACACTTGGATAGTCTAATGTTTATACCAGAAAAAAAATTAATTTTGTGTTATAGTACATGAACGAAAACATATTTAATTCTTTGTAAAATATCATCAATTAGTTACTTTGCTTAAATGTGATTTGAGGTGAAGGAAATGATAAAATCATGCTATGAAAAGAAGAAGGAAAAAAAAAATATGAAAAGGGCATTGCTTTGTTAGGAGGTTGTACATTGTTTGCTTCAGAAGTATGCCAATGAGTGGTTAGCCACCCTAATGAACCTCATGCAAAGAATGTAAGTTACACACAACTACAAAACAATTTGAAAAATCAGGAAACATTTTTGTCAAGCATGCCACACTTTTGCCATAATATTAAAATCACTATATAAGTAACACACACTCTCCCTTCTCTCTAGTATCAACACACGTGAATTTGAAGTTTAAACCCTATAGTGAGCAAAGAGAGAGAAAGAGAGAGCATTATGTGAAGTGGAAGCAAAATAGTTTGTGTTCCATACAATGAAAGAGTATGATTACCTTGTGAGTGAAGTAAAATGAAAAAAGACAAGAATTGAGTCAAAGACAAGAAGACCAACCATCTTTTCTCTTCATCACTCTCTTGGCTATGGAGGTCCCCCTCCAATCCGTTTTCCACTCTACCTATCAACCAACAAACAAACACAATCCCATTTCTTTCTCTCTATCTATACCCTCATATTCATATTTTAAGCAAACCCCACAACCATCATCATCATCATTATTTACCATTCCCACCCCATGAAGCCTTCTATCTGTCCCTCAAAACCATCATTCACCTATATAGCTTTCTCATAGATCTCCATCAAAACCCTCTTCATAAGGCCTCAAGGGCTTCTTCACATATATCTCATATAGCCACTCCATTGTCACCCCTTTGTGGCAAATGAGGAAACCTGATATCATGGGAAAAGACAAACTGAACACCTCCTCCACCACCACCACCACCACCATTAACACCACCACCAACAGCACCAAGAGCAAGCTAAGGAAGGGGTTGTGGTCACCTGAGGAAGATGAGAAACTGATAAGGTACATGATCACTAAGGGACAAGGGTGCTGGAGTGACATTGCTAGGAATGCTGGCCTTCAAAGGTGTGGCAAAAGTTGTCGTCTTCGTTGGATCAACTACTTGAGACCTGATCTCAAACGTGGTGCATTCTCACCCCAAGAGGAAGAACTCATCATTCATTTGCACTCCATTCTTGGAAATAGGTACCAACTCATAATACTCATTTTCTCTTGCATTGCTATGTATACTTTCTTACATCAAACTTCATTTTCCTTCCTCAAAGTTCTTACCCTTTTGCATTGCAATATTTTGGGTATTGTTTTTACACATGGAAAAAATGAAATGAGTGTTTTTTTTTTTAAATTATATACAATTTAAAATATAAAAAATTAGAGAAATTATATGAATTCTTTATTAGTTATGCAAAAAAAAATTAATTTTTGTTTAATTTTTTACTTTGTAAATGTTCTTATTGAAAAATATTGGTTAGGCCAAAGTTCATTTTCTTTTCTTCCAATATAGTTTCACGTATAATTTTACATCCAGTTCAATCTATAAAGACCTAATTATCAATAAGAACGTGTATTTATTTATATTACCTTAAAGCAGTATTTGAATATTTTTGGTGGCTTTTTGTATAATTAAATGGCACGTAAGTTGAAGAATTTTACACAACTTTTATAAGAACTTAAAAATGAGAATTTTTATGTGAGGAAAATTACTTATATAACCAAACACTCTTCGGGATTCCCAAGAACTGTAAAACAGTTATAATATTTATTTTAAGTTGTTAAATATCATATGAGAAAAAAAATTGAGTTTTTGAAATTTCATGTGACATTATAAATATAGTCCATGAAAATCAATTAAGCAATTCTATATCATGGTTGTTCCATTGGAGATGCTTTTTTAAAAGATTAACTTATTTTTATCATAATGGATAAACAAAAATGACTTTGATAAAGAAGTCAAAATTAATGTCATTTCAAGATTAATTTAACATGTAAAAGGTGTAAGGAAAACTCCCAACGAATTAAGATTTTTTTTCTTTCAGAAAATGAGTGAATATAGGTTTTTATGTATATAAAATTTGAAGATATATAAGTACATAAAGACTTAGCCTAAAAGCATTTAAGGGGTTTTGCCTTAAATATCATGGTTTAGCTTTCTGCTTAAGGATGCCTGACCCATAATACATTTGACTATTCACAAGAAATCTTTTAAAATATTTTCTAAACCATCAATTATTAAATATTAGAGTCTTCTCTTCCATCATCTTCATCTACTATAACAAATGTCACCAACACTTTTTCAACACAACTTTTATTTGCTAAAATTATTGAAGCTCACGAGATGACGTATTTATCACTCCTTATTTAATAAATCTTACGCACTCTCAACTATCATTACTTCAATATTTTCTCACTAACATTGCTGTCTCACCATATTTACTAGTTTAATTCTTTCTTTTCCAAACGAATGATATTTTTCTTAGTTAAAAATTAGAGATTAAAAACGAATGTCTTTTCCAAACGAATGATACTTTCTTAGTTATACCTTTTCATAAGTATTTAAATTTTAAATTTAACTTAATTTTATAAAATTATAAAAATAAAAAATATTTCATACTATATAAGTTGATTGATGTAATTTTATTTTATTTCACTACAAGAAAATCATGAAATAGAAATCAATTTTAGAAACTAAAAATAACTAGTTTTTTTTTAAACAGCAATAAAAAATAATATAAATGAGAATATTTGGGGTACTCCAACTCACGTACAATACGTCTAGTTCTTAGTCAAAATTTGTACATATCTAACTTACTATAATACAAAAAATAAAACAACAACATAACTCATGTCTAGGATATAAGACATGACATCTGAGGTTGACTAAATTAGAGACCATTTTAGAGACTAATTTTTTTTTTTTCTAAATTAGTTTCTATTATTGTTAAATGGTTTCTAAATTAGTATCTAATTAACAACCAAAGTTTTTTATATCAAATTTAGAATCTAAATAATTGGTAGTTAAAATCTTGATTGTTAATTAGATACTAATTCAGAAACCATTTAACAATAATAGAAACTAATTTAGAAATCAAAAAAAATTTTAGTTTCTAAAATTGTCTATAATTTAGCAACTAATTATTTTCTGTCTTTAAAATTGATTTTTATTTTATGTTTTTCTCGTGTAAGATTGGGTTAAATTTAAAATACACTTTCTTAATAATATTTTTTATTTTAATTTTTTGTTTTCTCTTCTTTTAACTATTTCTGAATCTCAGATGGTCTCAGATTGCTGCACGTCTCCCTGGTCGCACAGACAATGAAATCAAGAATTTTTGGAACTCAACACTGAAGAAAAGGTTGAAAATGAGCAACAACAACAACACCACTTCATCACCAAACAACAGTGACTCATCAGACCCTAGAGATGTCATGGGGGGGATAATGCCAATGAATGACCATGACCTCATGACCATGTGCATGGACTCCTCCTCATCAACATCATCATCATCCATGCACTCCATGCAAGCCAACATGGCACTAACTGACCAATTTGACCCTTTCCCTTTGCTGTCCAACCGTTACGACATGACCACCGGTTCAGCCGGTTTCCTCGACAACATGGCTGCATGCTTAACCCAAGTTGGTATGGCAGATCATGATGATGGGGTTGTTCATGGTGATTATGGGGCACTGGAACCTAATAAAATGGGGTTAGAAAGCGACTTTTCCCTTCCTCCACTAGAAAGTAGAAGCAATATTGAGGACAATTCTACTACCCCAATTGATGTGAAAACCCATAACAACAACCACTTCAAGAACAGTTGCTTCAATAACACTGATCTTCATATTCAAACCTCCAACAACGTTGTTGCAGAGGACATGTTTGGGTTTGGAAATCATCATGGGCAAGGGGAAAACTTTAGAATGGGAGAATGGGACTTTGAGGGTTTGATGCAAGACATGTCCTATTTCCCTTCCCTTGATTTCCAAGTTTAAGTCACTGATTATTATTAGATCCATTACAACACATCAAAATCTGCTTAAACTAGCTCTATTTGCGTTAACAGTAACTTGTTAACGTCATTCCAAACACACAATCAAATGTTAATCACTTTTTTGAGTTCCAAATTTACTCTCTCCTTTCTGAACTGTGTAAACAAGTCTATTAAGGATACAGCTTAAAAAAATCAACAAAATAAATCTCTTTTTTTTGAAAATTATGAATCTTCTAAAAAAGTGGATCAATGTCCTTTTCCTAAATTTTTTCAATTGTTTGCACCCTCTTTCCAAAATTATAAGCAAGCATATGCCCTTTTACTTGTTATTTCTTCATATTCTTGTTTAAAAATTCCTTCTTTTCTTGCTTTAAACTCAATTTTCAATTGTTCTAGCAAGATTTAATTAGTTGGGGAACAAAAAAATTGCAGTGTGCACGTGTATAGGGTGGGCCTGGGATATATATTTCTTGCTTTGTTTGTGCCCTAGGTGTTTCCCTGTGATGTGTTTCATGTCATTTTCCAGGAATAGCTTGGTTGGTGCAACAATGTAAAAGAGAAATGTGAATAGACATGATTTAGAATGTCAAGAGAAAAATAAAGTTCTGTTGAAATTTGTAAGTAGTGTTGTGTATAACACAAGGAATAATGTGGAGTTGCAAGTGGTTACTTAGTGCTAGATAATATAGATCTTGCATACAATACATATGTAAACACACCAATAAATATCAACTTTGAAATTCATTCACTTCTCTCTCTCTCTATCATATTGTGTGTGATTTGTTATTCTTGCACTTGCTAGATAAGGGTGTGGAAATCAAACGAGTCTATATTTTTTTACAATATTATATTATTTTAATTCACTTTGGTATAAATATATTTTGTTTTAATACTTTTTATATAAAAAGCTCTTATTGTTGTTTAGTTTTGACATTTCTAGATATATTTAAATTGTTAGTTATTTTTAGAAATTTTATTTTTATATTAACATTCTTTTAGAAATAAAAAATAATTAGTCACTATAATTAGAGATTATTTTATAGATCCAAAAATTATTGGTATCTAAAATATAATTTTTATTATTAATAAAATTTATAAATTAATTTTTAAATTAATATCTAATTAACTAAAATATTTACAGAGTTGATGATAAGTAACCTAACAACATTAACATACTTGAAAAAAGAAAAAGTAATACATGTTATACCTTACATCCCCTCAATGTAGGGTGTCAATGGTTTGTTACATGTTTTTTTTTTGTTCATAAATGCTTTTTTCACAAATGCTTAATCAAGATTTCTATTTGCTTCCACATTGAAATCTTGTCTTGCATGGTTATTGGAGTTCCTCACGCAATATATTTAAATGGATAATTTTGAGTAGAAGGTATATCACAATATATTTAAAAGGATAATTTTGAGTAGAAAGGGTGACAATGCGGGCTGGTCATTCCATATAGGGTCGTTCCGCACTTGGTCTGTCCCGCATAAGAATTGGTCTGCGAGTTTGTGGGCTAGCTCGCATAAGAAATATATTTTTTAAATAAAATTTTTGAATTTTTATTATTTAGATGCATTAGGTAAATGATTTAACAATATTATTTTCACGAGACATGCGTACTAAGATGTTATTAAAATTTTCAAAATGTGAAATATGAGGCTATACATGAAGAAAATATGGAGGTATAGAAAAAATAATTCTACATTTTAAAGTTATGCGGGTCAACCCGCCCCGTCCCAAACTTGGCCCACAGGCTACGGGTTGTGCAGGGTGGGCCTAAGCGAGCCAGTGGGTTGAAATAAGCAACCCGTCCCGCGTTTTTTTTCAGCGGACCGCGGGCCGGCCTGCACGACCCGCCCCACTTTACCACCCCTAATAGAGATGATGTAGTTGCGTATTTTATTAAGTGAAAAAAATATTTTTATTAAGGATATAAGTTTATAATTAAAATTTTATACTAAAAATAGTTAAAAAAAATATTTCTTTTATATAATTTTATAGATATTTATAAAATATTATTTTTATTTAAAGTTGTAGTTTTTGTAAAATTTAATATGTAAATAAGAGTATACCTGAAAAACCAATGTTGTCTTAAATTTGTAAACCAATTACAATCTTAATATAAAACTAAATCGTTAGAATGACACACTTCGGAACAAAGAGAAATAAAATGTGTAAAAAATATCTTCACAAGTGAAATTTACGAAATGATAAAAAAGGAACGGTAGATTTCTTTCTTTCTTTCTTTATAATAGTCTTTTAAAGATTTTTATTTAAGTAAAAGAAGTTATTTGATTTTTATACTATTTAAAATGAGTTACCTATTATACTTCTTTGAGTTTTGTTTGATGGTTGTCATTATATTTAAAGGTATTCACATTTTTATAATATTAAAATAATATAATTTCAATAAAATATGTCTAATTTTATAAGAGTGATGAAAAAAAATATGTGATAGCTATTTTTAACTGGTGAAGTTGTATACTGTATTTTATTAAATAGGAAACTTATTTATTAAAAGTAAAATTCTCCAATTAAAAAGTTGTATTTCCTTTATATAATGATAATGATAAATATAACTATTTTTATTTCTTTCCATATTAATTAAAGGGTATAACTAAAAAAATGTTATTTCCAATGAACGATTAAGGAAAACAAGAAAGGGGTGCAACACCACACGTGAGCTTTGACAGTGGAATCAATGGCATTGGATCCTTGGAGCTTCTCCACCTACTCAACTTGTTGGTTGGATAAATTTCACACGTTTACATCAGAATCATTTGTTTTCTTTCCTTTCTCTGAAAAAGTTGGTAGTTGTTGAAGTTGGTGTGCCACACATATGCTTGCAATCTCAACTTGGTCAGTAGTGTACTAGTGTATATAATGAACATTGTTTGTACAGGCTCATTTTATGCATTGAATACTCTCTGGGATACCCAGATCTCAATTTTCTTCAGTTCTTCCATTCAAAAACCAGGTTTGTTTTGACACTATTTGCCTTTTGTTTATGCAGTGCTAACTTCAGTGTAGTTGGATTGGTGCTATGTGTGATCAGTGAACTTGTTTTGTTTGCTCAGACACTCTACTTGCATTTTTGTTTTTATACTTGCGATGATTCTGTTTAAGTTACTGGCTTTGATAATGAGATCGGTTTGTTGGGCAATGGTATCTGTTGTCTAATTTCTTGGTTTCTATGAATGTTAGATTTTACTATGCAGTAAGTAAAAAATGAAACAAATTAATGGAAATGTTGATGAGAAGATGACTCTGTTTGAGTGCAATCTGCATATCGGGTGGTTTTATTTAACATTGTTCTTTCTTTCAAGCCATGGCTCTTGCATGATCTGTGCAATTCTGGAAAACTATACACTTCTTTTGCACTTGTGGTTAATATATCTTGCTTTGGATAATTGAATGATGAACTGGAACTCTGAATCTTATTTTTGAAGTTGGGGTACTCTTGTGTTTTGGGAATCTCATTTTCCATGGAAAAAGTACAGTAATCAACCATAATACCCTTTTTCTTCTGAGTTGTTGAATTTGAAGACTCCTTTTTCCCCTAGTGTGCATTTTAGAAGGTTGTAGATGCCTCGAACCAAGTTCTAATTGTCCTCTTTGATTGTAGTGTACACCTTCTGTTTTTCTTAACAAATTAGAAGTTCATGTCTTGTGCTTATTATTTTACCTTTATACTTTTTATCTGATGTTAAATTTCCAACATTGAACAGGAAATAATTAGTTATGGCTCAACCTACAAACCTCACAAGAATAGGTCTAGCTGGTCTGGCTGTGATGGGCCAAAACCTTGCTCTCAACATTGCTGAAAAGGGTTTTCCCATTTCTGTTTACAACAGGACCACATCCAAGGTTGATGAGACAGTGGAAAGAGCACAAAAAGAAGGAAAACTTCCTGTGTATGGTTACCATGACCCTAAGTCCTTTGTTCAATCGATTCAAAAACCAAGGGTCATAATAATGCTTGTTAAGGCCGGGGCACCAGTGGACCAAACCATCAAGACCCTCTCTGCATACTTGGAAAAGGGTGATTGCATCATTGATGGTGGCAATGAGTGGTATGAGAACACTGAGAGAAGAGAGAAAGCTATGTCTGAATTGGGTCTACTCTACCTTGGAATGGGAGTCTCA
>Ga0123342_1007554_pt1 | contig 14273 bp, 11 predicted proteins | sample Turbeawhitnodule_FD_89960 | JGI IMG/M metagenome (GOLD analysis project Ga0123342, IMG submission 89960) | Root nodule microbial communities of legume samples collected from Mexico - Turtle bean Mexico white nodule | ecosystem: Host-associated > Plants > Roots > Nodule | place: Mexico: Nepantla...
ATATATATATATATATATATATATATATATATATATATATATATATATATTAATTCTCACCGCTAATTTTTAATAATAATTGCAATAAAAGATAAATGAAAAGAAAGAAATTGTTTTTTTTTTTGTGAAAAGTAAAAAAATGTTTGAACGAGAAGAAAGATGAGAAGAGAGAAGTAGTCATAGCAAGCAGAAACGGACTCAAAACGCGTTTATGAACAACAACTCAAGTCATTCCAACCCAAACAATAAATATAGAACGAAGAAACAAGGAAACACACTGTCCCAGAAGGTTGAGAAAAGCACCAGCTATATATACAGCAGTGCCACTCTGTTTTTCCATATCAAACAAAAAAAAATCCCTCTCCCTCTCTCTTCTCATTCTTCCAATTTCTCGTGTCTTCTTCTATCAAACCCTTCTCTTTTCTCTCTTTCAACAATCAAGAATTTCAGAGAGAAAAGAGAAAGAAAAAGAGGGTGTGTGCTTTTGAGTTTGATCTAGAGCAGCTAGGTCAATGGGGAAGCTAGTGGAGATTATTGACCAAGGGGTCAGGATTGCGGCAAGGTTTCACTCTAATTGCCCCCAAACAGGCCGCAAGTACTACCACCCTCCATCCCTCTCCGACAACCACGCCCACCACTCCCATGCCGCTGCCAACGGCGCCGGCGGAGTCAAAGAGGATGCAATTGCTAGGAATTTTGACATAATTCTTTGTTCTGTTTGACAGAACAGAACCATTCTTTTTATTTTCTTTATTGTTCTTTTTGGTAGCTAGGCAATACATTCATGTATTAGTGAGTTCAAGTTAATTCCATCTTGAAATTTAGAGACTTCACTACCCTTTATTTGTATTACTTGCTGATTCCTATTCATTTTATTTTGATATCAAGAATTTTGCTATACAATCTGTAAACAGGTCAATATAAACTCTTCCCCTCCAATAACAAAGATTTTTTTTTATCAGTATCCTCAAAGGAATACAAAACCTTGTGCAATAGGTATTAATTAAGTGCAATTTTTCCGTAACCACACCAAGATTTGAACCCAGATAAAGGTTTCTTAAAGTTGAAACATTTTCGTTCTGAATTGAAATACAAGCTCAGGTTGTAATGGTCAGAGTGGCTTTAGGTTTTAGAAAAAATAGGACATTGTTGCAATTGTTAAAATCTGTTGAAAGTTCATGTAAGTTGCCTGATGAGATGATAATGATAGTACTTGGGCGTCTGCAGAAATGTTTACAACTGTATATATCCTTGTTTGAGCTGAAAAGAACTGCTTCTCTTACAACCCCATGTCTCTGTCCAGCATAATAAAGGCTGTTGAATGTTCTTCCCGAGGGTGTTTGGTGTGTGTGCCTAGTGCCTGCCTACTGTTCGAGCGTGGAAAAAATATTGTTGAAAGGGTCTTCAATTTTTTGCATGCTTGACCTTGATGCTTGATCTTCATCAAGAGAACGTTCAAACACTCCAACAGCTGCTAACCCACAATTACTTGAAGTTCCTCACAACAAGGTTATTGTTTGAGAACTTTCGTTATCATCTCAATTTTACTCTATTGCCTGGAAGAAAATAGAGTAAAAAGAATTTCTTAGATGATAATGAAAGTTAAAATCTGTTGAAAATTAATCTCAATTTTACTGTGATACCTCTTTCCCCTTCCTTGCTGATAGTTGAATATATTGGTCATGTTCTTGTTGCAAAACGGACAATCAGTGTTTCCAGTCATCACAATTACTAGAAGAGGGTTTTTAGTTCTTATTTTTATATTTATGGCCGGATGTTTATTTGTCAATATCTAAACTATAGTTGTAATGTTTACATTTATGATGATAATATTAAGAAGCATCTAGAAATTCTATTTACTCTATTTTCTTGCTGGCAATTTGATTTTAAACTTTTACATAGATATTTGAATGCTGTAACTCTCTATGCATATACAAACTGAACTTTTCCGCTAAGCCTGCTAAACCATCACATTATTTGGAGTTTAGGACAATTTTTTCTTGACAATGTTATTGTTGAGTTGATTAATGACAAAGTTTTAGTATCCATATGACAGAACATATGATAGAACACCTTTTTCAGTTACTGCATTTTGCTTTTATTGGATAAAAAAGTAATGAATGACAAAATTGCCTTGGGAAATAACTATAGCAGGCTAGGTGTAATGTGATTGGAGCAGAAATAGATGACTAATAGTGTTGCATTATCACTAAATTCTTCTACTGATATAGAGGACTAAGGACTAAGCTTTTAAATTTGTAGCAACTCATTTCCTCACTTCCTCTCCACATGCAAAGTATTGTGACATTTTGAGGGCCATGTTTCCTCACCACTTCTTTCCATGTTTGCCACCTATGTAGTGGGTAGATACATGAGGTCATATCGTGACACCTTAGAGAGATATAATCATAACATATATAATAATAAAATATAGTATTTGTTATATATTGATGTTTTTAAATTAATGGTACAAAATTAACACTATGTTTATGTTTGGATCAGTTCATATTATGTTTATGTGAAAAAAAAAGTGTCATTCTTCTTTATTTGGATCCACGGTTATACATGCAAATCTGAGCTTAAATTTACTAGGTTCATTTGTTTTCGGATCTTCTCTCATGAGCAAAGAAAGCAAACAAGATGGAAGTCATCGAAATACTCTTTGTTACTCTGCATGCATGTGAAATCTGGATACACTTAGATGTCTTGAAACCGTTGAAGCGAGTATAGGAAGTGAGTGAAATCAATTAGCATGTAACATAAAGAGAAGAATCGATTGAGTATGTTGTTTTACCTCAAAATCAATTTCCAATCATCACATATTGACTTCAGAATTGAAAGTGCATTTTTTTTTTAGTTCAAAATCAATTTGCATGCATTACATTCTGAATTGAAAATCGATTGCGTATGTTGTTTAAGTTCAAATCGATATGCATGCACTTTATGAAGCAAAAATCAATTTTGTTGAGTATAGAGAGTTGAAAAATGATTTTGTGGTGTGTTTAAGTGCACACATAATCAATTAGGACATGATTTAAGAATTTTACATATTTCAAATTTTTATTTAAATAAGACTTTAAATATTTAGGCTTTGTATTTATTTAAAAATTGAATACTTTAGAAATTTTATATATTTTATATATTTATTTAAATAGAACATTAAATATTTAGTATTTGTATTTATTTAATATTTTAAATATTTTAAGAATTTTATACATTTATTTAAATAGAACATTAAATATTTAAGATTTTTATTTATTAAGATTTTGAATATTTTAGTAATGTTATATATTTAAGATTTTTATTTAAATAGAATATTAAATATTTAGGATTTGTATGTATTTAAGATTTTGAATATTTTATATTTTTATTTAAATATGACATTATATATTTAAGATTTGTATTTATTTAAGATTTTGACTATTTTAGAAGTTTCAAATTTTGACTATTTTGACATTATATATTTAATATTTATATTTATTTTAGATTTATTTATTTTAAATATCTTAGAAGTTTTAAGATTATGTTTCAAATTTTTATTTAAATAGGACATTAAATATTAAATATTTAGAATTTGTATTTATTTAAGATTTTGAATATTTTTGACTTTTATATATTTCATATTTTTATTTAAAAAGAACATTAAATATTTATGATTTGTATTTATTTAAGATTTTGAATATTTTAGAAATTTTATATATTTCAAATTTTATTTAAATAGACCATTAAATGTTTAGGATTTGTATTTATTTAGGATTTTAAATATTTTAGAAATTTTATATATTTTAGAATTTTATTTAAATAAGACATTAAATGATTAGGATTTTTTTTATTTAGATTTTGAATATTTTTTAAATTTTAATTTTATAGGTTTCTAATTTTTATTTAAATAGGACATTAAATATTTAAGATTTGTATTTTATTTTAGATTTTAAATATTTTAAAAAATTTCTATATTTCAATTTTTTATTTAAATAGAACATTCAATATTTAATATTTTGAATATTTTAATAATTTTATATTTTATTTAAATAGGACCTTAAATATTTTGGATTTGTATTTATTTAAAATTTTGAATAGTTTAGGGATTTTAGATTATTATTTAAATAAGACATCAAATATTTTGAATTTGTATTTATTTAAGATTTTGAATATTTTACGAATTTTATATATTTTAAACTTTTATTTAAATAGGACTTTAAATATGTATGATTAGGATTTATTTAGGATTTTTAATATTTTATAAATTTTTAATATTTTATAAATTTTTAATATTTTAAATTTTTATATAAAAAGGAATTTAAATAATTTGCAGAATTTAAATCAACTCAAATATACGCATAAAATCATTTATATTTAATTTTTATAAAAAATGTATTACTAGAATAAAATGGTAAACTTACATTTAACACCTAAAAAATTCGAAATTCCTTCCAACCATTACATCACTCACAAACTCCAATAAACATTTCTCACATGACATACTTCAATCTAAACACACTCACTTTCTTCACATTTTCCTATCATTAAAAACACTTTAACGATGGTTAAAAAAACCATATAAAGACAGTTTAGAAATCGTCATTATTTCGGATGTGTTATAAATAAGTTGTTTATAACGACAATGCCAAAATGATCGTTATAAAAGAATATTATCAACACATAAAGAACTGTCGTTATTTTGGCATATAAATAACGAAAAAAAATCTATTTTTAAAGACGGCTCCAGGTGGAGTCGTCATTATAAAGATATTTTTCTTTTAAAAAACAATATTTTTAAAGACGGTTCCATCTATATATGTTTTTTTTAAATATTTTATATTATATATATTCACCTTAATCTTTCATAAAATATCGAATTTCTAGAAAATAAATAAAAGCATATAATATCATAATTTAAATATGAAAAATACGTACAATAAATTAAGTATAGGTAACATTCTACAAAAAGTTCTATAAATATATGAAAAAAAATTGTGTCATTCTAATAATTTATCTATCCTAAGGAGTTATATATGGTTACAAAATATTTTGATCATGTTGTCATCACATACTCCAATGCTTGCGAATCTAGCAGTTGTGGGTCATTGAAAAACTGTGACATTTAAAATTTTTTTGAATTAGTAATGAATAATAAACCCCAAATTTAAAGTATTTTTGTATTGAGGTATTACCTGATCTCAACCTCTATTAGTTCCAGCTCACACAATAGTCAACATCCACTGCATAACATAATAACTACACTCATAACTTCCAGATTGCCTATTGCACTCAAAATAAATGTTATTAAATGAATAAATGAGACATGTTAAAGTGACTGAACAAATATACTTTAAATACCTTAAGCTGCATTCAAATGAGTTTTTTGCGTTTGCAGTTCCCCTCCCACTCAACATGTTATATCCAGAATAAATACTGAAATAATAAGATTTCATGTTAAAACACATAATATTATATAATGTATAAGTAATAATAAGTGTTAAATAAAATTGTCGTACCTATCTTTAATGTGTTTAAAATAGTTAGGGGGTTTCTTTATGCAAGGAGCAAAACCATGCAGTGATATGATCTTGAACATATATGATCAATAGTTTTCAATGACGCCTATATAACAAATCAGTTAGTTTCTCTTATTTTAATAATTTAATATAACTTATTTAATAAATATGGACTTACTCATGGATATACAGAGCAAAATAAATTCTTTTTCCTCCATTCTTTAAGGCAGTGGTGATGTATGTTTGTGTTTTTGACTTCTTGTTTCCAAGTGATTGATGAGTTAAGGGTCTAAAAACCCATATGTATATTGTTTCCCCTCATTGAAGCATAATCCACAAATGTACCTAAATTTCAATAAGTTAGTATTAATATTTATAATAAATCAAAAGTATAAAGATTTTAATAATTGAACTTACATGATTCATAATTGCAGAACTGTTATGTTAATCTCTTTATTTTCGGATGCAAGGTCCAACAAATCAGACATGTGAAAGTACAACGGTACATCATTGTGCCTTCCAAAAACATTGACATCCCATGGAACCTCTACGACGGTTGTATCTAAAGTTGTAGAACCTTCCACCAATGTTGCCACAGGATCATTAATGGAGAAATTTGTCTTCTTTTGCAGAGACAATTTTGTCTTAGGTTCGTGCTACTTATCAACAAATAAACAAATAATTAAATTTAGAATGTCTCTGCTACAATTGTCACCTCTGATGTCGGCACAGGAACTGCAACATCACTATAAAGGACCTTCTCCACCGTGACCTTTATCAAATTAGAAGGAAAAGGAACATTGTGTAACATTGTGATCCCTTCATAACACTTACCTAGGGCAAAGAATCGGATGGAAGAATCATAATCAACATATAACTCACATTGGCTAGTTGAACCAAAGTCATCCCCCGATAGATCAATCGTTGAACAACTTCCTTTAGTGTTGACTTTCTTAGTAGGAAGCGGGTCATTTTGTACCATAGTAGGTGGTTGCTGCGAGAGTCTTAAACCTTCCCACTGCTTTTCAAACTCCTTGTCCCTCCGCTTATTAAACTCCTCCATTAAGCTTTCTTTAATCTCTTGTGTTACCTAAGCCTTTATATATTGTCGTAATTGTAGCAAATACTCATGGCTAGGTTGATTGAATGAATGTTCCTTGCTATGTTATGAGGGTCCAAAGTATGACCAAATCCCAACCCCATATCCAGCAACACAAACACGTCCAGGGTGCTCAGGTCGTCTGATAGCAACATTAAGAATATCATCGCTACCATATGGATTAAAAGTCCCCTATGTTGTTTGCTCAACAAGAGAATCCTACAACAAATGAAAAGAAATTATCAAACGTCAACACACTGAATTTAAAATATCACATTGAGAACATATTTCTTACAATTTGTTCAGCTTTTCGTTGTGATTCCTCATAAGTCCATGTGTTTGATGGCTTTAGACGGACACTCTTCCATTTCTCATGTCAGAATGGTGGGACAGAGGCTTCAAAGAATCTACACTATTCCTTTCTTCGATATAAGTAGAACATGCTTTAATCTTTTGTTCAAACATCTTATACTCTAACATCTTATAACCACCACGGGATAATAAGTGTGGGGTCTCATTATGTGCCTGATTGGATTTTGATTTCTTTCGAACATCCTATCATCAACATTCAAAAGTTAATAATACGTTAATATAAACTACATCCAAATAAAACAAGTGATATTAATCTGACATTTCTCAATTTCTCGAATCTTCAAAAACTCCTACCGTTAAAAGCTTTTTTCAATCTACGATATGGGTGGTATTTTGTTAGAAATCTACGATGCCCGAGATACACAATCTTTCTTCCGTGTTTCAACTGCTCATATGATGTCTTCTCTTCACTTATTGGACATGCTTTATGACCTTTTACACTATAACCTGACAATTTTCCATATGCAAGGAAGTCATTGATAATACAAAATAACATTGCATGCAATCAGAAAGATTCATTCTTAAACACATCAAACACATCAACCCCTTCATTCCACAATAATTTCAAATCTTCAATCAATGGATTAAGATAAACATCTATGTCATTTCCATGTTGTTTTAGACCAGAGATCATCATAGATAATAGCATGTATTTGCACTTCATACACAAAGCAGGAGGTAAGTTGTAAATCACTAACAAAATGGGCCATGAACTATGATTACTACTTAAATTTCCAAAAGGATTCATTCTATCAGTAGCTAATCTAAGTCTTAAGTTTCTTGATTCTTTTCCAAATTCAGGAAATTATTTATCAATCTTCCTCCATTGCAAAGAATCAGCTGGATGACAAAGTAGTCCACCACATTTTCTATTATCTGCATGCCACCTAAGTTTTCAGCGTCATCTACGTTTGCAAACAAACGCTTAAGCCTTGGAATTATTGGAAGATACCAAACGACCTTAGTAGGAGGACCTTCCTTTGTAAATTCATCATTATATTCTTTTTAACCAACTTTAACTTTATAACATGGCAAACCACACCTAGGACATCTTCTTAAATTACCATACTCATTTCTGTATAAAATACAATCATTAGGACATGAATGTATTTTTCTATATTCCATTCTCATCGGACAAAGAATATTTTTTGCCTCATAATTTCAATTAGGTAATGTATTTCCTCCTGAAAGCATGTCCTTTAGCAATTGAAGTAATTTTGTAAAGCTTTTGTTAGTCCATCCTTTCATTGCCTTCAAATTTATCAACCTTAACATTGTTGATAATCGTGTGAAGTTAGTTGAACCAGAATACAAAGGAGTCTCTGCATCATTAGACATATTTCCGAAAATCGCTTGAGCAAAAGATTATGCTCCCACACACGAATCATGTCTTATAATCTATCGTCCATTGGGAAATCAACAAACTCCGAAGCTTGGCGGACACTTGTAAGTGTAACAATTCACCATGCCACGTCCATGTTGTATGATTTTTCAAAAACCCATCACACAAAATATGTTCTCTAATTTTGGAAACATTCAATATTCTTCAATTGAAACAATTCACACAAGGACACCTCATTCTTACTCCGTTATGATTACAAACGACATTACGTTGTGCAAACTGTATGAATTCTTCCACCCCTTTTTCATATGCATCATTTATATGTGGTGCATTAATCCTACACCGATCCGTAGAGTTGATCAACTAAGAAAACTATTTAATTCATTATAAACCTAAATCAAAATTGTCAAAAGGTCATACACCCTTGGACTCGGCATCAACGCAAATATTATCTAATTCATTATGAAGCTAAAGCAAAATTGTGGAAGGTCAGACATCCCCGGACTCAACATCAACGCGTTCAACACAAACAAATATTATATAATTCATTATAAAAATTAAATAAAAATTGTCGAATGTCAGACACCCTCGGACTCGAGATTAATATGTTCAATGTATACAAATATTATCTAATTTATTATAAAACAAAATCCAAATTGTCGAGGGTCGGACACCCTCCGACTCCGAATCAACATGTTGCATTCACAAATTAATTAAAAATGTAAAGAGTATTAAAACACTAATAAAAAAAGTAAAGAATATTAAAATACTAATAAAAACTAAAAAATATTAAAACACTAATAAAAAAGTAAAAACTATTAAAACAATAAAAAAATATTAAAACACTAACCTAGCATGAAAAAATGGTGCGGGTGAGCGAAGGCACAAGGGCGACCAGGCAGAGAGGAGTAGCAGCGCGACATAGTAGTGTGCGGTGGCATGACGGAGCAACATGCGGCGTCCTTCGGTGTGTGGGGCATTGATGGAGAGAGGGAGGGAGGCGGGAGGCAAAGTGGGAGGGAGGGAGGGAGAGAGGCGGCACACCCTAACACAATGTTTATTTCCAAGGGTGGCACTGTAGCAAAGACAAATGAGAGGGTAACACCCCCGTTTGCTTCAGTGTATAGTTAAAGGTGAGTTGGCGGAGAAAGTGGAGCGTTTTTTGTTTCCTCTCAAGAATGAAGAGAAAAGAGAGAACCCAAAGTTGAAAGCCACGCCATATAGCATAAAAGACCATGGTACCCTTGCTTTTCTTCACTCTATACTTTATGTTACACCAGCCATGCCATGACAAGTGCAACACTGCCTTCATGCACAACGACAACAATGGCACTGTGTATGCATGTTATGCATAAGAGATTCCTACTCTCTTTTGTCGCAGGGAATCTCTTTGACCACACTTGAATACCATCAGTTGGTGAGAGTAGATAGGTCATAATAAAGTGCTCATTCACATATATAAAAAGCATATTTCTGGGAACTTAAGAATGCACTCAAACAAATTCAAGTTATCCTTACAGACTTTTGCATTGGTTCAATGAGTTTGGAGATGTTCGTGAATTACGAGAGTGGTACAAAAGTGAGTTTGGTATTGCATCTTTGATCTCAGGTTAACATTCATTGAGTTTTGTAACGTACCTAATCGATTATCACTGAAAAACAACACATAACATAATCGATTATGTTGTTAAAAATAGTGGATAATCGATTATGTTAGTGACATAATCGATTATCTGCTCTATGTAAATATCAGCTTAATCGATTATGTTGTAGCATAATTGATTATGCCTCTGAAATATTTGGATAATCGATTATGTGATATTTTTAAGTCAGAGGATAATCAGTTATTTTTATCTTTTTCCAAATTTTCGTATTACGTGATTTTTGTTTTTTTAATCAAATGTGTATGGTTTTCAAGTACAACGTCTTCTTCCTCTAGTTGAATTGTGATATTGTTTTGTTTTTCTTTAAGTATGTGATTTTTTTTTAAATGTATCTTTTTTTTTAAAATTTGTGGTTTAAATTTATATTTTGTTTGGATGTTTAGGGTTTTGAAATTTAATTTGTTTAAAATATTTTAAAGTAATTATTTATGTTAATAAGTTTGTAATTTTATATGTGAATTTTTATTTAAAATTCAATAATTATATTACTAAATTTACTATCCCGTTAAGTTTTTATCTAATTTATTATTACTTTTTTGAAATTTTTTTTTTATGAAATATAATTTTTTATTTTATTTGACATTAATTTAAATTACAGATATGAATATGTTTTTTTAAATATTATTATTGATAAAAATGTTTTTTTATCTTTTTTATGAAAATTAATTATATATTTAAAATAGAAATATTAAGATAGTGATGAAATTTATATGATTATTTAGATTATTTTAATTGAATTCATAAATTAAATATATTTATTACTAGGAATCCATTTAAATAAATGATTTTTTAGAGTGTCATATAAAATTCATTTTAAATATAACGCAGTGCTTAATTATTGTTACTATTTTATTAGCTCAAATGTTTGTTACAATTAAATTTAAAAATTATTCTGCTTATATTTATTGTTATTATAATGGTTACCAATATTATTATTTTTATTGCTATCACGTTTTTTTTTATTCTTATTCTTTTATCTTATAAATCTTAAATTTACAAACGTTCATGTTGAGGAATAATTGCATGTTTAATTGTTTATCAAAAAAAATATTTTATTTAAAATTAATATTTTGAAAGAATGGAAATATAAACTGTATATTTATTTAGATATTATACAATTTCATATACTAATTAAGTTAAAATTGAATTATAGTGTTTAGATTATTATTTATATAAATTTATTTTATTTTATATAAATTAAGTTATGAACAATTCATTTTTTTTATATAAGGTCATAATTTCATTATCCATGGCATCATTTTTGAAAAGTTAAAGAACCCGTAAGGATAAAACTCCAGTAGAACATCATGTCGTTCCTCCTATCCAAGGAACAAGAGTTGAAGAAGTTCTTGATTATTCAAGATACTTTAGTATAAAACGTCAAATGATGGTTATGAAAAAATGTTTCACAACAGACCAATGTTATCACCAAAAGCTATGCATTTTTCATTTTTTGTTGCACCGGGGTTTCAATTCCAGAACCATCTGAATTTCCAAGGATTACAACATTTTTCTTGGAATGAAATTTCCGTACTATGAGAACTTGGTGAGAGTATTTTATACAAATCTAAATATCACACCTATTGGTGACCTTTTTCTATTGAGATTTGCTCAAACCAAATACACATAATACAAATGGATTGGATGAACATTGCAAATCTCAGGTATGATGGCGTTAAGTTAACCCCTAGAACGATCCCTGGGGGAGTAAATTTTGATCGAGCACTGACGTTATCAACCATGATTCGTGAAGAGGTACAAGGTCAAAATGTCAGAAATGTAGGTAGTCTGAATATGAGTGACAAACTAATACATTACACATGGATGCACATGTTGTGCCTTCGTGGCAACAACTTCTCACAACTATTGAATGAAGACATTTTCATGTTGTGGTGCATCAAAAATAATATATTGATTAATTAGCCTCATTACATCATGCAACACATGATGAAATGTTGGGATAACAACATGCCTCTGCCGCATGGCATTTTGATAACACGAATCACGCAGGTGTATGGCTTTGACTTGTCAAATGATGTAGCAATAATGCTAGGATGTAATCATTACTTTGGGAAAAAGAGTATGAGAAAATTAAATATATTACAGGTCAATGGTGTATGACAACTTGGTAGGTCTGACCAAACAGATGAAGAAGATGATGAAGACCTTGAATTGGTAGAAGAAAATATTCAAGGCGGTCAACTTGAGCCCGCAATCCCTAATCAAACCGAAATGTTAACCCAAATTTGGGACAGAATGCAAAACATCTAAGAAAGTATGAGGAACCTGAATACCCGTGTTGACAAGGTTGATCAAAGGATGAAACAAATTGAGGATACTTTGAATGACATTAAATGTCATCAAGGCCATTGATTGTTTTATCATTGTGTTTTTTTTAGGGTTTAGGGTTATTTTTCATGTTGAACATTCATGAATTGTTATTTTTATTTTTCACGTTGAACATTGAGATGATATTTAATATTAAGGTTTTCATGGTAGTTTTCATGATACTTATTTAGAGAATGATATTGTTTTGAATGCAACTTTTTTAACATTTAATTTATATTATGCATAAATCAAATTTAGGCTCCATTACCTTTATTGGAGAATCAAAGCCATTACTTTATATATATAATTTAAAGAATCATAAATAATATTAAAATTATCTAAATACATTAATTTAACTAAATAAATAAATTAATTAATAAATTGAAAAATAATATAATTATATTTAAATTTTATATTTATTTATTTATTTGAATTCTAAATTATTTTTATTCTTTTATTTATTATTGAAATTTTAAATTATTTTAATTAATTAAAATGTGCACAAAATTAATTATAATTTATTTATTCTTTTTTTATACACAAGGGTAAATTTGTAATCTTACAATTTACACAATTAAAAATAATTCAAAATATGTTTACAACCATCACATGACTCAAATATTTCAATAAACTTTCCTCACACATCCATTTTAACATACCCCAATCCAAACACCTCCAACTTTCTTCACACTTCTCAAATCTTCACACTTCCACTTCCCCACACCCACAATTTTCCACTCCCCAATCCAAACATAAGGATGTGTTTGGATTTTGGAGGGGATGTGTTAGGATTTGAGGGAGTAGATGTGTGAGGATGTGAGAGGAAAATATGAAAAAAGCGAGGATTTTTGGACTGAGAATTTGAGTGATGTGATGCCTCTGAGGAGATTTTGAATTTGTTTTAAAGGTGTAAAATGTTACTTTACAAATTTATCTTTGCTTATTAAAACAAATTAATAATGAAATGGAGTTATTTTTGTTTAGAATGGATTTCTTAAAAATTATATTTAAAAAATAAATATATATTAGTATAATTTAAAAATTATAATTAGAAAAAAATATATGTATTCAACAAATTAAATATAAACAAAACTTCAAATAATTTCTTAAAATATTAAACATGTACTATAAAATTAAAAAATAAATAAGATCTTATATAAATAAAAAAATATATTATTTTTAATATTAAAAATCTTGCATTCATGAAAAATAAAAAATACCACAACAACAAAAATATAACGTAATTAACAATAGAAAAGAATTTCATAAAAAAATTATAATCAAATAAATTATAACTCATAAACATAATAATTATACACAAAAATATATTAACATAAACACAACAATAAATTAAATAAAAACAAAACTTCAAGTAATTTCTTAAAATATTAAACATATATTGTAAAATTGGAAAATAAATCACATCTTATATAAATAAATAAAAAATACTATTTTTTAATATTAAAAAACTCTACAGTAATGGAAAATAAGAAATACTATATCAGTAAAATAAATGAGGGTAAATTCGAAAATAACACATGTTGACATGGCTTTCACTCTACATCTCTTCATTATGAGGGATATTTATTGTTCACAAGTATATCCTCTCCTTCTCCTTCCCACAAAACTTCTTTGTCTGTGAACAGTACATCCACAAAAGCAAACAGACCCTAAGGGTTGGGCGCGGTGTGTTGATGGAGAACGCACGACAGAAGAGAGAGTGATGGGGTTGAGTGGCACTGGGCAGCGGAGAAGAGCGCGCAAGGGAGGTCGGGTTGAGTGCACAGGGGAGGCGGGATGGAGGTTGTAAGGGCGACGCGAGGGAGAGTGAGGAGGAAGAAGATGAAGTGAGTGTTGGGAAAAACGGGTAATTTTCCCACTAAAACAAAACCCTAACAGAGCTACCCGACAAATAATATTGAATAAATAAAGCGGAATAATAAAAGAGATAAAGAGGAAAAAACACACCA
>Ga0123342_1007555_pt1 | contig 14273 bp, 5 predicted proteins | sample Turbeawhitnodule_FD_89960 | JGI IMG/M metagenome (GOLD analysis project Ga0123342, IMG submission 89960) | Root nodule microbial communities of legume samples collected from Mexico - Turtle bean Mexico white nodule | ecosystem: Host-associated > Plants > Roots > Nodule | place: Mexico: Nepantla...
AAGGCTGAAAGAGAGTATCATAAGCAATTTGAGAAATATGAGTCATTTCGTGATAGTTATAGAATTAACTTAGAATCATGGAATATAGTTGATTATTAGATTTTGGATTATAAGTTAGAAGGGGTGATGAGGGTATCATGAGCAATTTCAATAATAGAGTTCATTGATATTTGTGGTAGTAGATGTTATGTCACATAGAAATTATACTTAATTTAGTTTTTGTATAAATTAAATTTGTTTATTGTTGTATAAATTAAACAAAGTTTTTTTTTACAATTTAAATTAATTTTATGTTGTAGAAATTAAATTAAATTATTTTAAATAAATTAAAGTAAATTTTTATTGTATAAATTAAATTAAATATTTTGTATAAATTAAATAAAGGTTTTTTACAATTTAAATTAATTTTATGTTGTAGAAATTAAATTAAATTATTTTATATAAATTAAAGTAATTTTTTATTGTATAAATTAAATTAAATATTTTTGTATAAATTGAACTAATTTTTGTATTGTATAAATTAAATTAAATTGTTTTTTTATAAATTAATAAAAGATTTTGTTGTATAATGAAATTATTTTTTTTTACATTAAATTAAATATTTTTTGTTATATAAAAAAAGTTTAATTTATTTATTAAATTTTGAATTCGATTTTAAATTGAAATAAAATTAAAGTCGGATGTGGCCGACGCATACTTGGACTATATACTAAATTTTTTGTGTTCTCGGTTTTCCAACACCCCCAAATCTGAAAACCTAATTTTCCCAATTTCAGTTCCCTCCGCGTCCAGCTTTCTCTGCGCGAGCTTCCTCCGTGTCCAGCTTCCTCCGCGTCGAGCTTCCTCCGCGTCCAGCTTCCTTTGCGCGAGCTTCCTCCGCGTCCAGCTCTGCCTCCGGTCCAGGTCTGCCTCCTCCTCATGTTCACATTTTACCGATTTTGAATTTGGATTATTGAGTTGTGGTTGCTGGTTTGGATTATTGAGTGTTGGTTGCTGGTTTGGATTATTGAGTGTTGGTTGCCCATAAAAGAAATAATTGAACAACCCATTAAAAGAATGACTCACATTTTGAGTTTGATCTGGAAATAAAAAATGCAGTTGTGTTTGGTGAGTTGTGTTTTGAGTTTGAGTTTATGCCTGAGTTTTGTCCGTTTATGTGTCTGTTTTTGGCCCACGCAAAATGGTTGTTTTCTTGTAATGATAGAAAGGAAATTGAAAATGTATAGAAATATTTTTTTTTCAAGTAACAAATTTTTGAAGTAACATTTTTGTATGCTTATTAATATAGAGGTTTATGAATGTAAACAAAGTTGAGATTTATATAATAAAGAAATTGAAAATTGGGTTGGAAAATATCGTAGATTGAGTTTATTTATATTAATAATTTTATCATATAATTTTTTTAAGTAAAGTAGAATGAATAAGAAAATATTTGAATGATTAGTTAAGTTGGAATTTAAATTTGACATGAATACATGTAAAGATAATACACGTAATTAGATAGAAAATAAAAATAAAAATAAACAAATAAACAATTAGTTAAATGTAGATCTTTTGATGTCGTGATGGACAATATAAGTATTGTCTTTTAAGTCGTGAATCAATTTATCAGAGGTTGTTCGTCGTAAATCTTTAGTTTGGATAAAAAGTTTTATGTTGTCCTATGATTGTTTACGCTGTATGGTTGGATGTAGTAGTCAAGTTTTTTTTCCCAATGTTTGATCATTTGTGCAACATCAATGTTAGATTTGATTTCTATTTAATTGAGCACTATTTTTTCACTAACCATTCTTCAAGGACAACGGTAGTTGACTTCTGTGACTTCTTTGTATTGTAGTACTTAAGTTATGTTGTGTTACAGATGAAAAGACCATTTGTGTTGGATTGTCATTGTTCTTAGGTTGTTACATTTGTAGGGAGACCATAACCATTTTGGACTTTTTATTATGGTGGCTCTTTGGATGATGCCTTTAAAGTAAAGTATTGCTTGCATGGAAGTGGTGTTGAGGGTTTGTTGGATTGAGTTGGTTTAAAAGTGTCATAATTTGTTTTGTAGATCTTGTGAACTTAACATACAATTCAATGATTGTATTCAAATGGAAATGAGACTTACAAGCTATCATTTGATGTACATGGACATCTATTGAAATATGAGTAGCATAATACGGAAGTTGACCCTGTTTGTTAAGTGTAGGGTAATTGTATGGTATGCGAAATAGTCAAAGAGATTGACATTGAAACTAGAAACCTTTGTCACCTTGTGTAATTTGGTCATGTGCAAATAGTAAGGAAAGATAAGAATTGAAAGACATTTTCACTCTCTATGATGTTGAAGTCCTCCATTTGAAGATGAACAAAGTTCAACGATGATCATATGGAGAGAATGGATATGTTTGGGTTTTTAAAAGTGGTATTTTCGTTTCTTTATGGCATTAAGTTATATGGTTCCATTTCTATAGTGGAAATCGTATCAAATGCTCAACACGTGTTCCTGGTGACTTGGACAAGTCCTAAACGTGTGATATTGTGCACAACACACTTATGGAGTGATTTAGACAAGTCCTAAACATGTGATATTGTGCATTTGCATTTGATGGTAAAGTTTGACTCACCCCAACAACCCATTACACGTCATGGTAACACCCATCCAAGGTTTGTTGCGCTTAAGACATGTATGTAGTTATGTTGACAAGTCCTAGACTGGACAATAATAATTTTGTGTTTTTGACAATTTTTTTCGTTCAAACAACCCTGTCATTGTCTTTTTTGGAAAAATTACTACGTGAAATGAACTTTTTTTTGGCCTATTTCTCTATTTAAGTCCGTCATTAGGTGCAACAAAGTATGACACATGACATGATTCTAGGCTAGACAATAATGATTTGTTGTGTTTTGACATACTTTTTTGAACTCGTACCTCATTTTTTTTTGTTCCAAACACCCGATCATTGTCTTTTCTAAAGAAATTAGAAAGTTAAATGCACTTCCTTAAGGTCCATTCTTGTATTTAAGTTCATTGTTTGGTGCCATAAAGTATGACACGTGACATGGTTCTAGGTTGGACACTAATGAATTTTGTGTTTTTAACCAAGTCTTCTGGACTTATACCACATTTATTATGTTGAAACAACCCTTTCATTGTCTTATCTTCCAAAAATACTAAGTGAAAAAATGAACTTCCTTAAAGCTCATTATGTACTGAAGTTTTTCGTTAGGTGCAACAAAGTAGAGGACTTCCATGGTTATAGGTTACAAAGTAATGATTTTATGTTTTTGACCAACTTTTTTAAACTTGTACCTCATTTTTTTGTACAATTAACTGTGTCATTGTGTTCTTTGGAAAAAAATGCTAAGTGAAATGATCCTCCTTAAGGCCCATTTCTGTATATATCTCTATCAGTAGGTGCGACGAAGTAGGGTAATTGACATGCTTTTTAGGATACAAAGTAATGATTTTTTGTATTTTTGACCAACCTTTTTAAACTTACCTAATTTTTTTTGGGTAAACAATCTTGTCATTGTATTTTTTGGCAAATGTACTAATTGAAATGCACTACCTTAAGACCCATTTCTACATTGAAGTTCTTCATTAGATGAGACGAAGAAGAGCACTTGTCTTGGTTATGGGCTCACCAATTATTTTTTATGTTTTTAACCAAAAACATTTTTAGGCTTGTACCTCATTTTTTTTGGTTTATACAACCCTGTCATTATTTTTTTTAGAAAATATACTAAGTGAAAAGAACTTCCTTAAGATCCATTTATGTATTTATGTCCGTCGTTAGGTGCAATGAAGTAGGGCACTTGGCATGGTTCTGGGTTGCATGGTAAAGATTTTTTGTGTTTTTGACCAACTTTTTTAAACTTGTACTTCATTTTTTTCAAACAACCGTGTCATTGTCTTCTATGGGAAAATACTAAGTGAAATGCACTTCCTTAAGGCCCATTTTTATATTTAAGTCCATCATTAGGTGCAATGAAGTAGGAGATGTGACATGGTTCTATGATGCAAAGTATGATTTTGAATTTTTAACCAACTTCTTTTATGTTATACCTCATTTTTTTTGTTCAAACAACTTTGTCATTGTACTTTTTAGCAAAAATACTAAGTGAAATGCACATTTGTAATGCCTATTTATGTATTTATGTATGTTGTTAGGTGCAGCGAAGTAAGGCACTTGATATGGTGTTTTTGACCAAGTTTTTGGACTTATACCTTTTTTTTTTGTGGAAACAACCATATCATTGTCTTCTTTGGAACAAATAATAAGTGAAATGAACTTTCTTAGGATCCATTTTTGTATTTAAGCATTGTTAGGGCAAAAATAAGTACGCCACTTGACATGGTTTTGGGTTGCATAGTAATGATTTTTTGACCATTATACCTTAATTTTTTTGACCAACAATAACAATTATTGTGTTTTTTGACCAACTTTTTTGAACTTATACCTTAATTTTTTTTGTTCAAACAACCTTTCATTGTGTTTGTTAGAAAAATTATTAAGTGAAATGAAAGTTTTTAAAGTCAACTTTTGTATTTAAGTTCTTGGTTAGGCTTGATGAAAAGGCCATTTGTTGTGGTTCTTGGTTGGACAATAATGATTTTGTGTTTTTAACCAACTTTTTTGAAACTTATATATATTTTTTTGTTCAAAATACCCTTTCATTGTGTTCTTTCGCAAAAGTACTACGTGAAATTCAATTTCTTAATTCCCATTTATGCACTTAAGTTTATCGTTAGGTGCGACGAAGAAGGGCACTTGACATGGTTCTATGATGGACAATAATGATTTTGTGTTCTTAAACAAATTTTTTGACCTTATACCTCAATATTTTGTTCAAATAACCTTTTCCTTGTGTTCTTTACCAAAAGTGAAATGAAATGAAATTTCTTAATAAGGTTCCTTTTTGTGTTTAAGTTCGTTATTAAATACGAAGAATAAGGGCACCTGCCTGGTTTTGGGCTGACAAATAATGATTTTGTATTTTTTATCATGTTTTTTGAACTTTTACCTCATTTTTTTTGTTTAAACAACCTCGTTATTATTTTCTTTGGCAAAAATACTAAGTGAAATGCATTTCCTTAAGACCTATTTCTCTTGTTAAGTCATTAGATGTGATTTTGGAAACTTGTACCTCATCTTTTTGGTTAAAAGAACTTTGTCATTGTCTTATTTGGAAAAAATAGTAAGTGTAATGAACTTCCTTAGGTTCCATTTTTGTATTTAAGTTCATCATTAGGTATGATGAATTAGTGCACTTGGCATAGTTCTGACTGCACAATATTGATTTTATGTTTTTGACCAAGTTTTTTGAATTTGTACCTGATTTTTGTGGTTTAAACAACCATGCATTGTCTTTTTTGGTAAAAATACTAAGTGAAATGCACTTCCTTAAGGCCCATTTATGTATTTAAGTTCATTATTAAATGCGACAAAGTAGGGGACTTGGCATGGACTGTGCAATAATGTTTTTTTGGAGTTTTTACCACATATTTTGAACTTTACACATTTTCAAACAACCCTGTCATTATCTAATTTGGAAAAATACTAAGTGAAATGCACTTCATTAAAGCCCATTTATGTATTTATATCCATCATTAGGTGTGATGAAGTTGGGCACTTAGGTATGGTTCTAAGCTAAACAATAATGACTTTTTGTGTTTTTCATAAACTTTTTTAAATTTTTACCTCATTTTTTTGTTCAAACACCCTTGTCATTGTCTCTTTTGGCTAAAATAATAAGTGAAATCTCTTTGTTAAGTATCATTTATGTATTTAAGTCCTTCAATATACACGATGAAGTAAGGCAATTGTCATGGTTCTAGGCTACACAATAATGTTTTTTTTTTGTTTTTGACCAAATCTTTTGAATTTATATCTCATTTTTTTTGTTCAAAAAATCCTGTCATTGTCTTCTTTAGGAAAAATACAAAGTGAAATGCAATTTCTTAATGCAAATTTTGGTTATTAAGTTTGTCGTTAGGTGTGACGAAGTATGACACTTTGGTGTAGTTCTAAGCTATGCAATAATGATTTTTATGTGTTTTTGACAAATCTTTTTGACGTTACCTTCTTTTTTATTCAAAAATCCTATTATTGTATTCTTTGGAAAAAAATACTAAGTGAAATGCATTTCTTTTAGGTTCATTTCTGTATTTAAGTTTGTCATTAGGTGAAACGAAGAGAGACATTTGACATGGTTTTGTGCTCGATAATAATGATTTCTTGTGTTCTTGACCAAGTTTTTTAACGTGTAATGAATTCTTATTTAACTAAGGAGATGTGTACTTTAGAAAATTCGTTTATAAGAAAAATTAGAACATTAAATATTGTTGAACACCTTCAGGAACAAATATGGTATAAAAAGACTTGCATAGAAATGACCCAAATATAAAACATATATAAACATCACATCATTCGTCTAGTGCAATGTTTTCAATCTTTATATTGATGACTTGTATCATAACTAGGTTAACTCCTATTATGCATTGGATTTTTTTGTTGTGGCTTCTCAAGTGATGCTACATGTTCTTGTGGTAAGGGTTGGTCAGGGACCACTTCTCCAAAAGCCAACTTGACGTTCTCAACTAAATATGTTAAATCAATTTATAAATGGATCAACGAGTTGAAGATGCCAAATGGTTATGCCTCTAACATTGCAAGGTGTGTAAATCATGAGGAGGGGAGTATGCAGGACATGAATAATCATGATTGTCACGTTTTCATGGAGTGGTTACTCCCCATTGTTTTTTTTATCATTGCCAAAATTTGTGTGGAGTGCCCTTGCCGATTTAAGTTGATTTTTTAAAGACTTATGTTCTAATGCATTGAGGATGAATGATCTTGTGATAATCGAAGAAAACATAGAAATCATCCTATGTAAGTAGAAAGAATATTTTTGCCAATTTTTTTTGACTCATGGAACACCTCGTCAATCATTTTCCTATGGAAGTAATACTTGATGGTCCTGTTCACTACCAATGGATGTATCTCTTTGAAAGGTAAGGATCATCTTATTTATTTCAAAGTTTACCATTCAAGAAAAGATAACAATTACATGTTTGTTTTAGGTTGAAGGGAGATGAAAAGATATCCGTAATTTGGCACGGGTAAAAGGATTAATATGTGCATTCTACCTACACCGAGAGATAACATATTTTTTCTCTTATTATTTCAAATGTGTCAGCTTGTTGTCAAAAACAAGTTTGATAAATAATCCTTGACCAGATTCAAATGAGGAAGTCCAATACACATTGTCAGTTTTGAACAAATAAGGACACCTAAGTGGTTCGAGCAAAGACCATTGGTTGAGCGATAAGGAATTATGTTTTGTTCATGTTCACATCCTCATCAATTACAATGAGGTCAAACCATTCCTTGAGTAAGTTTAATTGTACTTAATTTCAAGTCAATTATTGTAGGTTGTATAGTTTGCTGACTACTTTAATCTTTTAAGATTGTTCTTACATGTTTACTAAATTAATGATGAAGACACATTGATGGTTATACATAACATTTTTTCTGAATGGTTCAAGAGCTATGTAAGTGTAACCTCAAGCCATACGTGTTTTTATTACATTGGAAATTCATAAATGAATCTATTTTTTCCTATGACTACAACACAAGTTCATGATGAAAGGAATATGGTAATTAACCCAAACTTGAAGGCACTATCTTGGGGACCTAATTCAAAGGCAACATCATGGAACATGTACTTCGTTAATATATATAAGTTTCATACAAAGGCATGGGTTGATCGTAAGAAAACAACCAATAATGGTTTGTATGTTAAAGGTGTGACAGACAAAGGAGAAGACGACTTTTACGATATAATCCACCATATATATGAATTGGAGTATTTTGCTCTTGTTGAGCAAGGTGCTTTGATGATTTCCAAATCAAGCTTTTACTTGAAGGATTTGTTGTTGTGTATGTGTTGTTTAGTAGATTTTGAATTGTCTAGTTATGATCCAAGTTTGTTTGATTCTAAATCTCTTTCGAAAGTTTTGTTTTCTAAACTCTGTGTTAATGTTAGTTAGTTGTTTCTTGATTTAATCAATTAAAAAAACTTTTGTTCAAAGTCTGGTGAAATGCACCCTATGATCCATTCATCCTTCCATAAAAGACCAAACAAGTTTATTATATCACTTACCCAAACATATGTAAGAACTTGGGTGGGTGGTGAGTGCCAATCAAAACATGTTTAAGTTGACAACATGATGGATGAATTGTTGTATCAAACTAGACGTCTAATGTCTAATAAAATAGAAGAATTGAACATTTAGAATGCTTAGTTGACACATCCATTTTTGAAGTACTTGATCATGATGATATTGAACCACTTCTTGACGAAGGTGATGGAGATATTGATATCTTAAATGAAGATTATTCAAAAAAATGACAAGAACGATGATGACGATACAAACTTTGATAACAAGAACGACTAATGTTTATTACTTTGAATATACTATGTTAAAAATGACATAATTACATTAATGTTATCAATGAATATTTTTTTAGGGGAAAATGGTTAGGACTAGAGGGAGAGATGGTTTCATTGCTAGCCTAGGCGTGGAGTTCCCACATTTATGTATGGTCAAGTAGCTGTAAACCTAGGAAGCATCCCTTATTCTGATCTTTCACCAGCGTCTGATGTTGGGAGTACTCATGTTTCTGTTAGAATATATGGCCTTAAACGAGAGGGGGGGTGAATTGTTTAAGAGGAATTTTCGCAAACTTTTAAGCCTTGAATGAAATTACTTTGAGAATACCTTGATTGAGAAATCAGTTTTTCAAAACACAAAGCTAAAAGCACAGCACCAGTAAAACAATCGGTTGTTTCGCAGAAACAATCGGTTGTGTATACCGGTAAACAAATATCAAACTGAATTTAAAGAGTTAGGGATAGAGAGAATGCACACAGATGTTTATACTGGTTCACTCTAAACCTAGAGCTACATCCAATCTTCTCAGAAACCACTGAGGAATACCACTAAGCAATCAAACCTAGATTACTTACACCACAACCAAGAAAGTGACCTTGATCCCCTCAAGACAGACACTTCTCTTGGCCAACACACCAACACTAAGAATGCTGATCTTGATCCCTCAAGAACACACAATACTTCTCAGCAAACACACAAACAAACTTGTTCAACAGAATTCAAGGATTGCACTTGTTACAGAAGAAAATCTGAAATCAATACAAGCATAAATCCTATCTCACACTCTTTGATCAATCTCAATCTCTACGCAATCTCAATTCTTTGAAAAACAGAAAACTTTTTGTTCTCAAAAGATTGTTGTTCTTAAATCTCAAATATGTTTTTATGAATTTATTCAAAGATGTTTGTTACCAAATCTTAACAAACTTATTTATTGCATTTAAAGATTGGTCAAAGCATTAAAGACTGAAGCGTAAACAGTTAGAAACATTTAATGCTCAGTCAAAGCTAAAACAGTTTTTCTGTTATGGTACCAAAACAAACAATAGGTTGTTTCCTGGAATCAATCGGTTGTTTTGGTTTTAATAGTTCAACCATTTGAAAAACAGTTTTCAATCTTTTCTAAAAACATCTAAGTATAAAACAATCAGTTGTTTCGACAAAACAATCGGTTGTTTTTCATTTAGTTTGAAAAACACTTTTCTTTTAAAAGATTGAGAATGCTTATGATTTGGATTCAATCTAGAGTGAATTACAAAACTTAAACTACCCCAGATCCTAACTAAGACAGCTCAGCAACAACAAGCACAACCAAGCCTTCAACATCCTTCAAAGGGTTTGGATTTTTCAAAGCTTGAACACCACTTGGTTCAACAGTTTCATCCCATTTCTCCACATCGTCCTCTAACCCATATTTCTTCACCCCTCCTCTTCTAGCCATCAACGTTTTCGGTTTTCTTACATCCAATCCACTTTATCACCCCCATCAGACTTATATTCCATCATATTATCACCCCCTAGTATTCCATTACCACCATGGTCGTCATTCTCTATTTCGACTGACCACTACATTGTCACTGCACCAGTCCACTAGACTTGGAGTTCTCCACTCTAGCCCAATCATACTTCCTTTGGCCAAGCCACCCCTGTTACCTTTGTGCACCAGACCCTTCCTCCCACAGTTTAGTCCACACCTTCTTCCTCTATCCGCACGACCACGGTTCGCTCAGTGCAAAGCTTTAGGTGACGATGCAGATTATGACACCATTGCTACTTTGGAGCATGACCTCCCTAGTGAGGACATCTAGCGTGACCCTAGTGGTAAGGTCATCATCAGACCTCTTGGTAAAGGGTAAGTCATCCAATATTTATATTTATATTATATTCATATTACAATGTGTATATCATAATGCTTAACAATTTTATTTGCATGTATTGTAGTTGGACACCAAATGATTATGTTATTAAGGCCATTAAACACTGCATTAGGTCTCAATTTAGAGCTCTTATCATCATTATGATGTCATGACTGAGGAGGACCAACTTAAATGGTGGACTAACTTTAAGATAATTTTAATTATTAACTACAATTTCATACAAACCAAACAGTTTGGAAATACAGATACTAACTTATATATTCTTGTTTATTATAGACTAGAGTCACTTTGACCCCTCAGGATGAGTGGCAAATAAGAAAGGTCTACGAATCCAAACTCAGAAAACGACTTTGTGACATGTTGACCAAAGTCAAGTCAAAGGTTGTCTAATTGATAAGTGCGAAATTTTAATAAAATTTCATATTAAAATATAGGCACTTATGGGTACTAATTGATAAAATAAGTATAAAATAACCCCTAATTAATGAAATTATACCTTTTTACATATTTTGTGATTTTAATTTAAATAAGAATGTTTTATTCCCAAATTTGTGTTAATTTCAGGATTCTAGGGAAGAATGGAGATAATTGGTAAAAAGGAGAATATACAAAGCTAAAAAGGGAAAGTGGGAATGCACCAACATCACCAAAGTTGCTCAAACTAGTAAAAAGTCAATATGCCACCAATGGATCTCACTCAAGCGAACTCATTCTCGCTTGAGCGAGATTGCTCCAATAAAGGTGGGTCGTTTTACGTGTTTCTCGCCTAGGCGAGTCTATTAGCGCCTAAGCGAGAAGTCACTTAAGCCCAAGCCAATTAGGTTAAATAAGAAGTTTGAGGCAAAATCCTAGTATCCAAGATTGAGAGGAAAACACCATTGAGTCAATTGTAATCCAATTGGGAGAATATAAGGTGTTAGAAAACCCTATAGGAGGTAACCGTCAAGGAGAAACATCTAGAATCTTCTTTTCTTGCTTTCCTTGCTTGTAATAGCCATTATGTGTGGGTAATTCTATCCTTTGGGAATGTGAGTAATATGTTTAAAATCTTATGTATTGAGGTGATATCTAACATAATATTTTGTTCTTGATTGATGATTGGTATTATCATTTTGTTAGTAATGCTTGTTTTCTTATTAATCATAGTCATCATAACAAATCTCAACAAACTTTTATTATTTTGTTTTATACTTAGTGAATCTTTTTTTTGATTATTCAATTGTTCCTTGTGGGTGCGATATCCGTCCTTAGGGACAAATTATTACTTATAAAAACGCGGTGCCCTTGCCGTAAAAAAATCATCAAGTTTTTTACACCGTTGTCGGGGAAGAATTGAATTTTTTAGTGTAAATTCCTAAATATTGTGGATATTCTAACTTTTTTTTTTATTTTTTTTTGTTAATAGTTCTTAATTTTTGTTTATATTTTTTTATGGTGTTTATATTTGTTTACTACTTTTATTTCGTTTTATTTAATTAAAAAAATATTTTATTTTATTTTTGTTTATTTTAATTTATTTTGAATTTATTTGTTGTATTTTATTTTCAGATTTAATTGGAATTTATTTTCTTCGGATTATTTTTTAAATTTTAGAAAAAAAAATATTTTGTTTCTGCTCGTGAATCCTTGTGCTAACCCTTGAATTAACTGTCTTATATGATATTAGGAGGTCAAATTCCCAAAGACCAATTATTATTTGAAGCAGAGATTGAAAGGGCAACCAAAAGAAACAAAAAGACAAAGACAAAAGAGAGACGAGGAGACACTATAGAGGAAGCCTCGACCACTTCTTTTCCCAGTAATATTTTTCAGGAAGAAAGCAATATGGCAGAAGAACAAGCACCATCCCCTAGGAGAACACTTGGAGATTATGCAATGCACTAAGGGCCAAGGCATTTTTCTGGAATTGCAATACCTGCTACCACCAGGGCCTTGGAGATGAAACCTGTTTTCCTTTGTCTCATTAGGACCCATCAATTTACAGTTATGGATCATGAGGATTCATATACATATTTGTCTACATTTGATGAATTGGTGGGAACAATGGGCTTTTAATCAGGTTATATTGAAATTTTTTATATGCACCTATTTCCTTTTTCATTGGCAGGGAAAGCTAAAGAATGACTCAAATCACATCCAAATCATAGCCTCACTAGCTGGAAGGATGTAGAGAAAAAAATTTTGCAAAGATTTTTTCCAATCTCTCGCTACATCAAAGCAAAGTCTGAAATTTCTATGTTTAGACAAGAATCAGATGAAGCTTTCTGTGAGACATGAGAGAGATTCAAAATGATGATGAGAAAGGGCCCAAATCATGGGTTTGAAGATATTGCTCAACTGAGTTATTTCTTAATGGTCTCAGATCTGACACTAAGATGTTGCAGCTGGCGGCATAATCATGGTTGTTCATGTAGAACAAGCGATAAGGATTATTGATGCATTGGCATGGAATGATTATCAAGTCCAATATGATAGACAAGGTATTCAAAAGAAAGGGTTGTTAGAGTTGAATACTTCAGACGCACTCTTGGCTTAGAATAAAATTCTGACACAACAGATTAAGACTTTAACTGCAAAAATGGCTAAATTTCCCTTACAAATACAAGTCGTGCAATTATCTCAGAGCCAGAGTCAATCAATCAGGTGTCATTTTTGTGGAGGTGATCATCCCAATGGTCACTATGCTTATCAAAACAATTAATCTAAAGCAGAAGTAAATTACATGTGTAATCAGGGTAGGCAAGGTGGTTTTCCAACAACAATAATTATTCTCAAGGTTGGAGAAGCAATAAAAATAAAATTTTTGGGTTGAATGAAGATAGTGGTTCATCCAATAATCAAGGTCCTTTCCAACAACAACAACAACCCCTATATACTTCAGTTACTGAAAGACTGAACAAATTTGAAGATGTTAGAATTAATGGCTTAAACAAGATGGGGTGAATTGTTTTTGAAAGATTTTCGCAAGTATTGAAGGTAGAGTGAAAGGCTATGAAGAATTAATCAATGGAAAAACTGTCAAGCCAAATATAAAACTCTTTTAAGTTTGATGCAAAAATTCAACCTGTTGTTTTTACGAAATAACCAGTTGTTTTTATCAGCAGTTTTACCAAAACAAATTTAAAGCAATTTAAAGAGTGTAAGGATAGAGAGATTCACACAGAATATTTATACTGGTTCACTCAACACCTGAGCTACATCCAGTCCTCAGAAACCACTGAGAATTCACTATGTAATCAATCACAAATTTCAACTTACACAACCACAAAGAGGTGACTTTGAATCCCACAAAGCCCACTCACCCTCTTTGCAACCGCATACCACTCCAAGAATGTTGATCTTGATCCCCTCAAGAACACACAACACTTCTTGTCAACACCAGTACATAAATAAATTATTAAGAAGGAAGAGAATAGAAAACACCTGGGTAAATCACAAGATCAAAGATCAGAGTACAAGACCCAATCCTATTCCACACTTGAGATGATCCAAAGCTCTTTCAAAACTTCAAAACTGTTTTTGATTGATCTCTTTGCATAGGAGCGTAAAACCACCTTTTTATCTTTCAATCAAATGGTTAAAACAGTTACAACAAAAGCCCAAAAGCTGTTGGAATCATTTAAAACAGAAAAACCACTTAACAGCATTATGTTAAGGTTTTCAACAAAACAGTCGGTTGATTTTTCGAAATAACCGATTGAATGTTATTTGATAGCATACAAAATTACTAAGTGTCAAATAACCTGTTGTTTCGAAATTTTAACCTGTTAAAATTTGTTTGACAGCAAAGGCAAAGACAAAGTTTTTCCAAATCAATTTGAAATCTTCTAAGTGTCAAACAACCTGTTAAAACGAAATTTCAACCTGTTGAAATTTCACTTCCTTTTAGAAAATCCATCTTTTCAAAATGTTAAAGATTCAATTGAGCTTGGATCAACTTAAGGAGTGAA
>Ga0123342_1007556_pt1 | contig 14271 bp, 14 predicted proteins | sample Turbeawhitnodule_FD_89960 | JGI IMG/M metagenome (GOLD analysis project Ga0123342, IMG submission 89960) | Root nodule microbial communities of legume samples collected from Mexico - Turtle bean Mexico white nodule | ecosystem: Host-associated > Plants > Roots > Nodule | place: Mexico: Nepantla...
AAAAACAATAATAAGAGATTATATATATTATATATATATATATATATATATATATATATATATATATATATATATATATATATATACACGTTAAGTATGTTTACACCTATTTCATGTGTAATAAGAAATATTATATATGAATCCGTTAGAGGACTATCAAAGAGAGAATCAAAGTAGTTGTTGATTGAGAAGAAAGAGTTATGGTACATGTTTAGGGCAAAGCATACTCATTTGTTTGAATTTTTATAACATGTTTTTATTTTAAACTTCTACTTTGAATTCGTGCTCATTATAATTTCACTAGAATAACTTATTATTTCTATACTAATAATATCCGTTTGTCTATGTGCATCCTATTCACGTTCAGCTTAATTTTAAAAAGATATAATCACTGCTAGATATATTAATTAAATTAATAACATTAAAAAACCTGTGATTAAATAAAAAAGATTATTACTAATATAATTTAGTAACATTTTCTCAAATATCACGATAACAAGAAAATAATAAACTAATATCGATAAACATAAAAATAGCCTATGAAAGCAAATCATTTCAATAAATAGAACATTTAGTACATGATATGAAGTGTGAAATAATGAAACTTACATTTTGGGATCAACTTCAAGGAAGGGGTTGACAATCATGGTCTTCAACATAATGGTGGTGGGATTGACTTGTATCGGTAGAAGCATCGACATGTTATCGGTCCATCATCATGGCGGTTGCATGAGCGTAACTGTGTCCCCCAATTGTGCAATCCTTTGATTTAACAATTGAGTTGTTTCATTTTCTTGCCAAACTTCTTGACGAAGTCATTCATTTTCAACCAACTAATCAGAGTAATCAAAAGGAGAAGCAACCAAGGACGGCTGAGTGAGGGAAGACACTCCTTGGCGGAAGTTACCAGCCAAGTCTGTTGGAGCACTGAGGATCACTTAAGTACCCAACCTTTTCTAGCCATATACTATTCTAATACACTTCATAAATTTTTCTTTAAGAAAATTATTAGAAACACAACAAGATATAAATTAACAAATAAAATCAAGAATTGAAAGCAAAAAAGAAAAACAATTAAATTTTTTAAGACTAGAAAATGAATAATGTTTCCTAGGTCAGGTTTCTTGACACTTTTGAACCTTGAAGACACACTCAACTAAGGCGAAAGATTAATCCACTACTTGGAAAGTTCTAAACAATTAAAACTCAATATGAATACAATCACAATTTTTTTTTTTTACAAAATTTTCTATATTATGCACTCCAAGTGTTTGTTTCTTCTTGCTCTTTGTTTTCCTATGTTGCTTCTTCTTTCGTCTCTTTAGGATATTCAACCTTGATTATTTCTCAAAAGAATTATTTCTCACCAAATTACAACTCCAATATTCATCAAGGTAATTCACCACTTCAAATTAGAGGTCAGACAAGTTAAAAACAACAAAAACTCAATTCGAAACGAGTACTATACTCAAAAGGAATTGTGATTGACATACTCAAATGATTAGACAAGAAATGACAATCAAGCAAATAAGTCACACAAGAAAAGGCTAGTACTAAAATTGGAATCCGATTTAGATTAGATGAACAAAACAAAAATGCTAAAGAAATAGGAAATTTTAATGAACTTCCTAGATTTATTTTGAATTTTATATTTGGATTCAACCTCTGAAATTTTAATCACTAAAACTTCAATCAATACACTGAATAATTCCCATCTATCTTTTCTAAAGTAGTTCACCAATTAATTGCAATAATTTTTTTCAAACTCATTGTTCAATTCAACTCGTTGGAAACAACTATTTTGCACACTCTTTGTAATTGATTTTTCATTTGTTTATATATTTAATTTTGATGTTTTTTTTTCTTTTGTTTCCTAACACTTCAAGGTACTCAATTTCGAATTTTCATAATTTTTTGTTGATAGATCAAGTTGTAACAAATAAATTTCAATCAACATTTAAATCTGGAAAACTGGAAATTATAGGCTTCCTAATTGATTCCGAAAAACAATTGTCACACAAATTCAAGACAAAAGCTTTTATGAATACAAAACTTGTTTGGAACTAACAACAAGTATAAACTTGTTAAACTTAAATAGGTAAAATTAAAAAGGCACCAAATAGCACAATTTCAGATTACATGTATAATTCAAATCAAAGCAAATAACCAAAATATTAGAAACGTTCTACACGGATTTAATGACATTCATGGAAATACATGACTTGACATAACATGAATTTAGATTCAAAATAAAAAATACTCCATTAAACACAAATCTACTGATTGAAATTGAATGAAGACTCAAAAAATTAAAGGCACACACACGGTTACTCAAAAAATGCCCAAAAAACTCATGGATGGTTGAAGAAGAATAAGCAAGATTGAAACGACTAAAATTGAAAACAACACAATATAAATGGTGAGAATTATCTTTGGAAACAATTCAACACAATCAAGAACAATTATGAACAACAAAAAATTTACAAAAAAAATTGAAGAAGAAACTACTTATCTCTTAAACCAAAGCTCTGATACCAAATGAAAGCATCCTTTTCTTTTTGTTTGGCTCCATTGATGAGTTGAATGTCTTTGGAGGAAGAATTATAGATGAACGAACCAAGGAAGAACTTCTAAAAAACCATGGAACCTTGGAGTAGCTGTGAGGTGTAGGGAGAGTGATAGGTGATGCCTAATCACTTGGAGAAAAATGGAAGAGATCAACAAGGTATCTATCATAAAGAGACTAGACATGGAAAGCTAGTAAAATGCAAAATTGACAGCATAACTCTATTATCACTTATATGAAAAATAAAATGCCTTACACCTTTATTTATAGGTGAAATGATCGTCCAAATACAACGGAATTTAGAGGGTGATTTGAATTCAAATTCGGCACCTATTCTTAGTCACTTTGCAAGTGTGAAGGCAACATGATTAACATGTTCAACCTAGACATGTTAATCCCATATGTGACTGTGCTAGGGTTTAAGATGGGCCATAATTGAGTCTAATTAAACCCTAATTAGGTTTAGAAGCCCAAACCTAATTATATTCTATTTGTGGCCCAAATTCCTATGCTACTTGTCCCAATTATTTTACAAGAAATGAAATCCTATTCTAATTTATACGACTAGGTTATGGCTCATTCAAACATGTATAAGAGTGTACCTCTGCTTGGAGTAGTTGAGTCTCACTCTTCTTGTATTCTTCTAACCAAAACTCTACTTTATGTTTGATGACTTGGAGGTCTTCTTGGATATGCTCTGTACAATCCTTCATCTTGGAGTTGTCTTCTTGATTGGCCTATAAAGATAAACAAAAGCTCAATAGACCCATATTTTAAAGTAAGTCCATAAACTTACTCTAGGTCTTGATCCTCCTTATTATGTGATTGTGTGTGGCTGAATGGTTGCCATCAATTCTAGTGTACATGGAAGTTATATAAATAATAATGATGACATTAGAGATGAACTCATAAACACTAAGAAAGAAATATTGAGTTGAAAGAGATGTTTTCCCCATTTTGGAAAACTCTGAATAGTAAAAAATCAAGATCTAGGAGTAGACATGGTGAAAGGTCTAACCATAGAAAGAGTAATTCTTCTAACCATCCTTCTCGTGTTGACAACCATTATAGTAGTTACCATAATTTAAACTACAACCAATATCCTTCTAGACAACCTAGAAATAGGAACAATTATGGTCCTCGAGATTCTAAGGTTGACTTACTTGGATTTTATGGCAAAGAAAATATAGAAGATTATTTGAAATGGGTAATGAAGGTCAAACAATATTTGATTGTCACCATATTGATCAAGAAAAGAGAGTGACCCTAGCAACCTTGAGTTTTCAAGGTCCATAAATGATTTGTTGGTCATCTTTAATACGAGACCTTAAAGTCAACAATAACCCTCCCATTAAATATTATAATGAGCTAAATATATAGCCTTAGGATAAGATATGTGTCATCCTATTATGATAGGGAGCTAATGCGTAAACTCCAATGCCTCCAGTAGAGAGACATGAGTGTAGAAGAATATAGACAAAAAATGGAGTTACTTATGTTAAGAACTGGGATTAAAGAAGAACATAGGATAACCTTAGCTTGTTTCCAAAGTGGTCTCAATATGGATATAAGAGGTAGAGTTTAACTCTTAAGCTTTGATGATTTAATGACTTAGTTCAAATTTGTGTCAAAGTAGAAGAAGAAGAAATTAAAAGAAAATAAACTTTTAGAAACTACTCTACATCCTCTTCTACAAGAAAAGAGTATTCAAGGGACAATAGGTACCTTAAGGGTAAAGATGATAGACCACGTGAGAAGGAAAGGGAAAAAGAAAACCAAAGAGACCATGATAAATCTCAAGACAAAGATTCTTCTAAAGAAGTTAGGGGTAAAAATATAAAATATTTAAGTGCTTTGAAAAAGGTCCTTACTCTTCTGAATGTCTTTAACACAAAAGAAACATGATTTTGAAAGAACAAAACATTTTTCCTCAAACACAATCTTCTTTTGAAGAATAAATCCAACCATGCATTGGGGAGTTATTAGTTGTCAAACGAATCTTACATAGCACACCCTTAGAGTTGGAAGAATCATAACGGGAAAACATATTCCACTCATGTTGCACCATTTTAAATAATACTTGTTCATTCATAGTGGACAATGGATCTTGTTGTAATTGTTGTGGCTCTAGGTTGCTTTCTAAATTAGCTTTAACCCCATCCTAACCCGTATAATTTGGATTGGATAAACCAAGATGGGGGGATCCTAGTACAAACACAGATTAGTGTACCTATAGCCATAGGTAAAATATAAAGAAAATGTTTTATGCGATGTAGTTCCTATGGAAATAGGCCACATTATCCTAGGTAGACCTTGGCAATTTGATCATAATACTCTTCATGAAGGCAATACAAAAAAACTACTTTCTCATTTTAAGGGGCTAAATTTATATTGTGTCCTCTCATACTTCAACGGGTAAGAGAGGATGAAATCATTTTAAAACAAAAAATAGCCCATGAAAAAAAGATTTTCAATTCACCTATGGTTGATGACAAAAAGGTGATCACCCTAAGTCTCTTTGTCTAATTGTTCCAGCTTCTGCCCAAGGTATTTTTTCTTATCCAAACACTACTGAATTCGTTTTGCCTACTTTCATTGGTTAACAACAAAGTCATACACACACTATAATTCTTTTTATCTGTGTGTTCTTACTGTTTACTGCATTTTTCAAATGGATTGATGAGCCAGGAGGATTCTGAACACTCTTCTTAAATAAGGAGGCACCCCTACCCTCATTGTAGATCTGAGGTCAGATCTTTTTCAAGGAAATAGGGCCTAATTGAGATCCATCTAAGACAAAGCCAGCCCCCACAACTCAGGCTAAAAGAAGAGACACAAAAGAATATATTTCCTCTCTTAAGCCTTGTATAAATTGTAAACAATAGAAATTAAGAATTTCCATTTTGACCTTGTATTATGGGTCAAAAGTATAGTAGAATTCAAACTCTAAACCCATGGTTGAGAGGGCGTGCACAAGAGATCTTACAAACCCTAACTTGTTATGCAAGCTAGGGTTAGTAAGATGACATAAGTGGACATTCCAAACCCGAACTCTAACTTGCATGCAAACTAGGGTTAGGGAAGCTTCTCCTACATGCCTAACTCACTCAACTTGGCTAATATGTCTTTGTCTTGAATTCTTGCTCTAGATTTTTCTTTTGTTATATGCTTATGATTCATCATTTTTTTCGGCCATGATCACCATTGATGTTTACCTTATTGTCATTTCCATTCCACATTGCATCCCATCTATCACTTTATATTGATTTTTCATCTTTGCCTTTGTGAAGTGAACCTTCACACTTACTTAACCATTTGGTTAAGTTCGTGTCCAGTGGGAATCTTCCTTAGGTTTCACCATAAATTGCTAAAATCTCAACTCTAAGTAAAAGTGTCACCATAAAATGGAAACATCTAAAAATCAACTCACATCATGTGGTTATCAGAGCTTAGGTTCTTGAGCTTATTTTGGCTTTGAGTTGATTTGACACTTTACTTTTCTTGCACCTTTAATTTCTTGTCTTTACATTCAAGAACATTTAATTTCATCCCTTTACTTCCTTGCTTTTCAATTCGGCATTTATCTTATCAATTAACTTTGTTCTCCATTTTGGATGATAAATTGTGGCTTCTTTTGATCTTGCCTCTCTTGCTTTGAGTCATGTGTTCTTTAGTGTTTCTAGGAGTCCTTATATTTTGCTTCTACTTACTTTGCTTTTAATTGTGAAAGTTTAGAAGTAAATGGAAAGTTGTTTTAGTAGAAGTAGATTTAAGTTCCAAACAAAAGATTTCAAGTGATCAATTAATTTGAATCCCAAACTTTTTGTGATAATTGGAGGTCTATGAAAATATTCATGATCAAAACTATGGACATCTCATTTCCATAATCCAAAAAAAGTATAAAAAAAATATAAGAGCCTATGAATACCACTGCCAAAACGGCCTTCTTAATGGCCTGGTACCGCGTTTATGGCCCTTGCAACACCTTGTTCACAAAGTAGATCGACTTCTGGACCCTATCTTGCTCTTGCACAATTGTCGAGCTGATTGCCCGACCTATGACCGCAAAATAAAGGTGAATGGGACTACCTGGCAGTGGCTTACAAAGAACAGGTGGGCTGGCCAAGTACTCCTTCAACCTAGTGAAGGCCTCTTCACACTCGTGAGTCCACACAAATCAGTTATTCTACTTTAAGCACTGAAATAAGGATAACCCTTATCTCCACTAGCGGACAAGAATCGAGACAGGGCAGCCATACGTCCAGTCAACTGCTGGACTTCCTTCACGCTGATAGGGCTCCTCATTCCTATGATCGTCGTGCACTTGTCAGGGTTCACCTCTATACCCCGTTCAATGAGCAAAAACCCAAGGAACTTCCCTGCTCCCACCCCAAACACGCACTTTTCTGGGTTCAGCTTCAAGTTGTACTTTGCTATCATGGTGAATAGCTCTTCCAAATCAACAATGTGTTGATCCTTATCTTCTGATATGACGACCATGTCTTCCACATATGCATGCCCATTTCACCCAATCCTTGCGGCAAAAGTTATGTCCATCAACATATGATAAGTGGTACCAGCATTCTTAAGGCCAAAGGGCATGACCTTATAACGGTTGCTGGAGAGCTCGGTCATGAAGATACTCTTACTCTCATCCCTGGGGTGCATACGGATCTGGTTGTACCCCGAGAACGCATCTAGGAAACTCAATAGTCGACAACCTAAGGCATTGTCCACCAAGGAATCCATACTTGGAAGTGGATAAGAGTCCTTGGGACAGGCCTTGTTTAGGTCGATAAAGTCGACGCACATCCTCCACATCCCATTAGCCTTTTCTACTAACACCACGTTTGCCAACCACTCAGGATATTGGATTTCCCTTATGTGACCAACATTTTGAAGCTTTTGCGTCTCTTCTCTGATGATCAGGCGCCTTTCCTCATTGAATTTCCTCATTCTCTGGACTACCAGCCTAGCCTTCTCAACCATAGTGAGCCTATGACATAAAAAATTTGGGTCTATCCCAGGCATGTCTGCGGATGACCAAGCAAAAGCATCCATGTGCTTCGATATTACCTTGACTATCTTGCAACTCTTGACATATCGACGTGTCGAGCTTAAACTTCTTGCCTCTTATTTCCTTCTCTTAAACCTCACCAATAGGTCCAGGTCGTCTTTCACTAGTTACTTCAGCTTGCATAATCTCTTATAGTTCTTCCACCTGAACAGTGATTAAGTATGTTCCCCTCTTACTTTTCAAGCTACTCGCATAGCACTTCCTAGTTGTCTTCTGACCAGACTTGATGGTGATCACTCCTCCATCAAGGGGGGGTAACTTCATTTATATGTACCTCGTCGAGGACACCGCACCCAACCTATAAAAAGAGGGTCTCCCCAAAAGCAAATTATAAGCCAAAGAGGCATTAACTACAATGTACCTAACGTTAATCGTCCGAGCTGAGGTGCCATCTGAAAAAGTCGTCCTCAGCTCGACATATCCACATATTTCCACCTGATCTCTCACAAAGCCTAACAAGCAACCATCATACGACTTTAACTAGTCAGGAGAAAACTACAAATTATTGAATGTCGTCCAGAACATCACATCAGTTGAGCTCCTCTGGTCGATGAGAAGTAGGTGTACCTTTCTTCCAACGATGACGACGAATATCACCACTAGATCATCCTCGTGAGGGATCACGTCCTCCAAGTCAAAGCTTGTAAAGCAGAGAGCGGGCTCTAGTGGATGGTCAGGTCTCCTCGCCTCCATGGTCATCACTTCTCTCGCGTATCTCCTACGCTTGAAGGCAGTGCACCTTCCTCCCAAGAATCCTCTTGAGATGGTGTTCAGCTCTCCATGGACCGATACCTCATGCACTTGGTCCCTGGGAGCAACCTCTCTTTGCGGCTCTTTTTGGTCCGTCTCAAGGTATTCCTTCAAGAATTCGTCCTTCACCAAACCTGCCAATTGGTAACCTAGAGTTATACATTGCTCGATGTCATGCCAAGTCCCTTGTGGAATTCACACTAGGCCTCCTTTTGCGGCCCCAGATTCCTGTCACACTTCTGACGGAACTTCAACTTTTTCCCGACCCCTGGTAAGCTAGAAACTCCTAATAAGATATCTGAAACTTGGGTTGTAATGTCAAATCCTCCCGGGCCTTCGCACGTTCTTCCTTGTTGGGTATGGTGTGCACCTTGAGTTCGTCCTCTTCTCGGTCGTGGTTTGGTTGACCCCTAGAGGTCAGGATCGAATACTCTCCTTGGGCTCGGCCTACCCTGGATACGAGGTGATGTGCTTCACGAACACTGCCTCCTTCGCGTTGATGCGGGCTATAGCCTGACATCATATTTCGGCAAATGTCAATGTCGGATTCCTGATCAATGAGTCACTACATGGTCCTGCCATGACTCCCTACTCAAAGGCGTTGACCATCATGCCTCGTCGTGGGTCTGATGCTTCACTGTAAGCACCCAAAACCTGTTTAAATAGTTTTTTAGAGACTCCCCTTGTCTCTGTTTCACACTGAAGAGATTAAATGAGATCGGAGGTTTGGTCTAGTTAATGGAGAACTGTTCCCTGAACAGCTCGGAAAACTTGTCGAAGGAGGTGATCTGGCCATCTGGAAGCCCACAAAACCACTGTAGGGCTGTACCTATGAATGTACCCATGAACATCTTGCACTGCATAGTATATGTTCCTCCAGAAATAATCATCTGACATCACGATCTTAAGTGTGATGTAGTGTGGCGGCACAAACACATCCATGATCGCCTGCGAGAATGGCTTGGGATGAGTTCTCGGGGGCGCATTCGAACCTCGCTCCCTGTAGAGCGTTGATCATGTTGTTGTAGGTTCTTGCGCAATTCCTCGTTGGCCTTGCACAATTCCTCACTATTTACTCGTATCTATCTCTGCCATCAATTGATATTGCCTAACCATTTGCTCAGCTCGAGCTTCTGCAATAAGCTTTTCTTGTTCGGCCTTAGCCTCTGCCATTAGCTTGTCCTACTCAAATTTGGCTTCTGCCATCAGCCTTTCCTGTCGGCTCTGGCCTCTTGTTGGATCCAGTCTTGCTCTTGTCTGTATTGCTAGTTGGCTTCTTGGAGAACTCTTACGGTGTCCATGAGTTGTTGTAGGGTGGGGGCGTCGTTCCCTTCAGGTCCCAGCGGTCCTTGCCTAGTGTTCCTCATTACGTCAGAAAACTCAAACACAAATGTGGATGGGATCGGGTTTTATCAGGCCCCACGGTGGGCGCCAAATGTTCTCGTCGGTTGACTTTTTCGTCAGTTAACTCTAGTGACAAGCTCTACCTCCAGTCTGTCCCCTCTGGAATCTGTTCTACATCTTGTTGCACTGGAACGTGGCTCCATTTGAAACAGAGGGGGTCCTACTTGTTGATCACACTCTGACGATCAAGTCAGTAAGAGCTTACTAAAATTCAAGAAGTATTCAATTTCAGTCTCAGAAAGAACATACCTTTACCTAGGGTCTCAAGCCCCTTTTATAGCTTATTCGTCTAACAGAAAATAAAATAATAACAGAAAAACCACCTGCTAATGGGGCACCACTTATCTTCAGGTGCTAATTGCAGGAAAATATTCTACTTACGTGGGCGCCCTTACTCATGGTGCAATGTTATCTTTCACTATGCATGCAACTTAACCACTATGTGCCCTAAACGCACACTTAGGTTACAATATACTTACGTAACTTAACCACCACATACACTACACGTGCTCATAGGTTAAGAAATACCCTAATAACCTTATATTAGTATATAAAAAAATTATTTTTAATTATGTTCCAACGGGCTTACTAACATAGCTGGGTCAGACACATGACCCACTTTATAGGCCAACAGCCGAGCTAACCTGCCCACACTGTACACCAAGCTCCGATCACTGTGCACTGAGCACTCTGTCGAGTACAATTACTTTACTAAATACGTAGAGGTAGAATCGTTGGTATCCAATACTTTGTAACAAGTACATACATTCTTTAGAAACAATGTTACATGTAACATGTATTAGCCCCATTGTATTGCTCTTAATAATGATTGACAATTCATATATAAGGGATTCAAATAGTTTTTACAGTAACTCGATATCAAGCATCGAGTTTCATCAGAGAACATCTGCAAACCAATGGACAAGAAGAAGCAGTAAATAAAGTCATCTTAAATGAGCTTAAGACAAAACCTGGCCAAGAAAAAAGTCTTTGGGAAGAGGAGATGCTTGACATTCTTTGGGGTACCATTGTACACCTCAGTCTTCAACATAGGAGACACCATTTTGTTTGACTTATAGAACAAATGTCATGAAGCCTCTTAGCAAAGATGAAACTATGATGAGCAAAATAACGATGCAAATTTGAGAATTGAACCTAACCTCATTCATAAATCTAAGAAGAAGCTTGGGCTAGAGAAGAAACCGCAAAGGCAAAAGCAACCTGTCAATACAACACACGTGTTCAAGAATGAGTTGTTTACTCAGCAACCTGTCAATACAACACACGTGTAGCTCAGAAGGATAAGAAGGAAAATTGGCACCTAAAGGGGACGACCCATATTGAGTTGTTTACTCACTCCAAAACAGAGTTTATAAATTGGAATAATTGAGAGGCAAACTTTTACCAAGAACGTGGAATGTCACTCACCTTAAAATGTATTACAATTGATACTTATATTTTGTTGATTTTTGAAACAAGGACGATATACTCTTTACCTTATAGCTCAAATTTTATCCCTAAGAAGGGTTTTCCAAAATAAAATTTTAATAAAGTAAAGTTTTCATGAGATACATTCTTAAATCAATTCCAGAAATTATTTAGTTTAAAAGCTTGACAAAATCTAATCAAAGTAATTAGGTTAAGGCACATTCTTAAAAGTTGTTTACTTCATTAATTTGTTAAGTACAATTAGTTGACGAGTATTTGTCTATCGACGATATCTTTCTATAAATTAAAAACAATTACATCTATAGAAGGGCAAAATGTATCGCTTGACAAAATGTATCGCTTGACGCATTGCCTTTTTAAACCCCTTTGTGTATCTTTTCAGGCAGGTTGCGACGAGCTCAACATTCTCAATCTTTAAATATGCTTCACTATTCTCAATTTTCTCCTTTTTTTTTCTTGGAGAAGAGCAACACTTGAACTTGTTTGTAGTCTCCTACTCAACCTCTTCGTATTTTCTTCAACAGTTCCGCCTCGACCTTCAAAGTATTAATCCTACCTTGACCTTGAGTGAGTTCCAATGATTTAGCCGAGAGAGTAAGCTCTTCCTTAACCTTATCTTTCAATAGCTCTTGGTTTTTTCGCTCAAGCTCTTGTATCTTAGCGATCATCTTGACATTCTCAACCACCGCACCTTTACAATAATGGATGATCGACATGCTTCTAGCCAACATTATCTCTGCAGGGTCAAGGCATCTAGCTGGATCAACGAATGAGTGACTCAACATGGTATGGGACTGGAAATTCCCCACTCCCTTCAGCCTTAACTTGATTGACCTTCATGTTTATGTGTCAAAGGGAGTTGGAGTTTGGTGCAAAGATAGCTACATGGTCTACTCCGGTCAACAAACCTCATTTTCCTCAGATTATTAGCCCGGGCAAGGTAGGTTGCCCGTGCTCCAGTAATAGAGGAGACCGAGGAACAGTTGTTGCGCTTGGAGAAGGAGGAATTGTTGCTTGGCTGGAAGGTGTGGCACTGTTACCTTGGCTGATGGAGGAGGAGGAGGAGAAATCTTTGGTAGAGGTGGAGCTGCGCCCAGCGGAACAACTAAGGAGGATCGGACTTGCGTTCCCATTTTACCTATTTTATGCTTAAAAGGATTCTAGAAGTTGATTAGCAAGGTCTTCTGCAAAGCAAAAGCTTAAACCTTAGCGTGCAACTTTTTGTAATCGAAATTTTTTCCCTTGATACTGCACAGTAAAATTAACAATCAACACAATCAATATGAAGTATTAGCAAGCAAACAAAAGAAATCATAACCTTACCCATGAACAAGATAGTGGCGACCTGAGTACATAGAAGTACTCAAGGCCGATATTGGAGGAAACTTATATTTCCTTTTCCACATGGTCAAGCTTGGCTGTGATGTTGGAATCCCTTCTTAATTTAATGAAAGATTATGAACAATGAATATTGGTAACACTATTGTGGAGGAGCTAAATTATTGATACCCCTCAGTTAAGTCAATTAAGGGCGAGAATTGTTGGGAATCCCTCCATAATTTAATAGGAGATTATGACCAATTAATATTGGTAATCGATCCATTGAATATATTCAATGATGACCATTAAAAAGTTTTTAAAATTGGTACTCTCTCTTGAAATGAGCATTAATCTCTTTATGAAGAACCCTTCCTCTCATTCTCTATATAAAGGGAACTTCTGAGGAAGAGAAGAAAGAAGCAATGAAACAGTGAGAAGAGCAACATAGAGAGAAAAAGAGAGAGTAGATATTCAACATAATGGTGAAATTATAAATCCTAGTGAGATGCTAGAGAGACTTTGTAATCCCACTTTCAAAGTGAAGGCGTTTTCCACCATAATGGTGAGATTAAAAATCCTAGTGGGATGCTAGAGAGATGTTGTATTTCATTCTTGTTGGATGAGATTGAGTGTTATCCTCACAGAGTGAGAAGAAACAAATATTATAATCCTACTTTCATAGTAGAGGAATTTTCTAGACTAGGTCCCGTGGGTTTTACTTCTCAAGTTGAGGAAGGTTTTCCCATGTTAAAAATTCCATGTGTCATTATTCTATTTGTTTTATTTTCTATTATTTGCTTATTGCTTTTGTAAGTGTCCATCTTGTATCTACATCAAAGAGGGAGAATTAATTTCTGAATTTTCCCACAACTTGATTCCTCTGGTATATCATGGGAAGGTGCTTTTCATTTTTTTGATGGAGCAACGATGGCTCTACTTCCCTCTAGCACGGCAAAATCAATTGCAACAATAGTCTTAGTGGAGGGGGAAATTTCCTCTAAGGAATCCCTTTCAACGGAAAATGAGTCATTATGACTCATCTTCTATGGGAACAACCTTTCTACTTTCCAGAGGGCTATTCCCATTAAAGGAAAAAGAGAAAGAAGAAGAAGAAGAAGTCATTGGAATGACGTACCTACAAAGAAATATGTGCACAAAAGAAAAAGGTAAAAGTGAAAATGCGACAAAATGCTCAACCAAAAAATACCAATAAAGAGTCAAGAGAAAAATATAAGAGTAAGGGCAATGAGGATAATTATAGTGAGAAGAAATATTTGGAGTTTAAAAATAAGCTTTATTTTTAAGCAGGAATAACAAAGTATCGTGTCGTCTTAGGGCTATGTGACAAAAGTTATGAAACATCAATCGCCTAATGATGTAATAAATACCCCTCATTAATGAATATATGGATTTGTACCGTTTCATAGTAGTTATAATTACACATTACATTGTTATAATTGTTGAATCAAGTGTGTTCAAGCTTTCAAGAATCCAAATCCTTTGAGTTTGATGGAAGGCTGGACGTGCTTGTTGTTGCTGAGGTGTATTAGAATAGGATCTGGGGTAGATTATTTGTGTTAATCCACTCTTGATTGAATCCAAAGCTTAAGCATTCTCAAACCTTTTTAATTCAAAGTGTTTTTCAAACTAAGTGAAAAACAACCTGTTGTTTTGTCGAAACAACCGATTGTTTTATACTTAGGTG
>Ga0123342_1007558_pt1 | contig 14267 bp, 12 predicted proteins | sample Turbeawhitnodule_FD_89960 | JGI IMG/M metagenome (GOLD analysis project Ga0123342, IMG submission 89960) | Root nodule microbial communities of legume samples collected from Mexico - Turtle bean Mexico white nodule | ecosystem: Host-associated > Plants > Roots > Nodule | place: Mexico: Nepantla...
TCTTAGAATGAATTCTATATTACCCTTCACCCATCCCTCCTACATAACCCCTCATTCCCTTCCACCATTAACCTATCTTCCTTTCATCTCTATGCAAGTAGCGACTCCTTCCCTATACTCCTTTCATCTCTATTAGTCTTTTCAAAATTAAAATTAAAGAGAAATTCTAAACATTAATATTTTTTTTATTTTCTTCGTTTCTGAAATCATACATGCTTCAAAATATGACTTACATTTTAAAAACTTACCCATTTCTGTAGATTCAATGTAAAATTACATTATTTATATTAAGAAACCTTCACATATCTAATTTCATAAGATTGAATAATTGATGTATGAGAAAGTGATAATAAAAAAAATTCATGATGATTAGTTATTATAGAAAATCGTAGATAATAGAAGAAAGTCGTAGATAAAACAAACGCTATGTAATTGTTATCTATGGATTTTTAAAATCAAACGCTAGTAAACTTATTATTATTAATAATTTGCTACAAAAGGTAATCAAACCCAAACTTCATGAATATACATAAAACATATACACTACACGAGAAAAAAATTTGTGATCACATTACAATTATTATTATTACGATTATTATTAATAAAAATAAAAATAATTAATAATATAAATAAATTTAATAATAATATTATTTATAATAATAATAATAATAATAAAAATAAAAATATTATTAATTGTTAATAATGGTAATAATAAATAATAATGATAATAATAATAGTAATGTTATTTATACTAATATTAATAATGTTAATAATAATATTAATAACAATTATAATATTATTAAATTTTAATAATATTAATATTATTTAATAATATTATTAATAACATCTATAACTATTAATATATAAAGGTTTTGGAATGTTGTTTTGGTGTACACAACTCACTACTAACTTTATCCTTATGAATTTATCTCATTCTATTTATAATTATTTTTTAAAATCAATTAACTACCTTATAAAATTATAAAAAATATTTATTTATTTTATAATTATATTTTATTAACATATTTCTTTTATAAATTTAATATATTTTTTTTATAGAAACTAATTGTTTACTTTTTTTTCTTTTTACCATAAAAAACGGATACACAACATGTGTTTCCACTAATAAATAATAATACTAATATTATTATTGATGTTATTATTATTAATATTAATATTAAGTTTAATTTTTCAATAAGTTATTTGTTATAATTCATGTGTAAAACGAGTAGGTGAAATATGATTTTATCTATCTACCAAATGATATATTTAAAAAGAAATTCACTCAAATATGTCAAAATTACGTAAAGCTCTTACTTATGGTTGTTGTTAAACTACTTCACTAGATGAATTTTTTTAGATAAATCAATTTTATATATAAATAATAATTCATACGTAAAATCTATATTTAAATTTTAATTTAACTATATATTTAAATCTATAGACAATTATAAGTAAGTAATAACGATTTTTCTTTTAGTTTCAGAACATACTATACAAAATCCTTCTAAAAATACGTCAATATGGAAATTAAATTTTTAGAAGAATAAATAGGGTTTTTTTTCTCAAACTCTTCACTTACCATCTTACCAAAACTGAAAATTTGTCTCTTACAAGCAATATACAATTAGAGAGAGAAAGAAATTTCAGACTTATTTAATTATAATCTTCGAAAAGTATTTTAAGATTTAAACAAAATAAAGAAATAGAAAAATATGTTTGGATTTTTTTTTTGCATATTATTTTAAAAAAAATCATAAAATTTTCATTTTCAAAAATATTTTTTACATGTGTTTGAAAAAATATGTGTACTCTTATTTTGAAGTTTCTATGAGGTGTAATAAATAAAACGTCATTTTTAAGTTTTTGAAATTAAAAAAAAATAAAAATCCCACCTAGATCTTATTCCATATATTTTTGTCTCCTCTTAATTTTTCCTTTTATTAGTTTAATTAAAAAAGTATTTAATTAATTAGAAATTTATTATTCGGGGAAGTATCAATGTTTTAGTGGAATCAATTTCATAACATCGTAGTTTGAATACAATAACTCTTCTATAAATAATTCATAGCAACAGCAACGTAGTTTTTAAATAACTCATCTACAAATTACTCATCTCAAACGTAAATTATCCTAATAACACACCAATTAATGATGTAAACAACTTAAAGCAATGTTAACTTATACAAGTTTCCTATAAATAATGTGAAAAAAAGAATTTAAGAATCAAGTCTTACATTGTCTAATATGGCTAATTCAATCATCAAAATTCTTAGCATAGTTTACGTTTTTTCCCTTATTTCTCAAGGTAATCTTTAGGATTTTCTTCAAATGTACACATTTAAATTTTCTTTTTTATATTTTTATTCATATATTCCTCTTCAATGTCTCATGATGTTAGGTTTTGGTCAATGCTATCCGACGGATATTATTACAAGCCAAAAGAGAACAGGAGTTCAAGTGCAAGGAAAAACTGAATGGATTGTCACTATTACCAATAATTGTTCATGTCCAATAAAAAACTTGTTTTTGAATTGCAGGAATTTTCAATCCATTGAACCCATCAACCCTTCAATCTTGTCAATTCAAGGCGACTTGTGTCTTGTTAATGCTGGTCAACCTATTTATAAGGATATTATCCAGTTCAAATATGCTACGGATAGGATATTTCTATTCTATACAAAGTCCTTTGAGTTATTTTGTTCTTAAATGTAATATATAATATTATTATTCAAGCAAATGCAACAAACTTAATTTTTTTATACATACGAAAAGAAAAAATATGTTACCTTACTTTTATTTTATATTTCCATCTTTATATATTTATCTAATTTATTTAATTTCCTATTTCGAGTTATCTTCCTTTTTTAACATTGTAATATTTTGGTTTAGCACTATCTTTTTATTTCATCCTTCAATGACACTTATGTTTGTTTTCATTCTTATAGAAAAACAAACTCATGAATGTACCAGATTGAATATTATTATTAATATATTGTTATTTATATTATTATTATCATCCTCGTCATTATTTATTATTATCATCATCGTGATTATATTTTTATTATACGAACACAATTACGAGGATCTCAATCTCATACAAATTAAATCCGCTCAACATCCTAATACATATTGACTTCATATTGTAAATCTTTATGCAACCTAGGTCAGCCTATATACTACAAACGATGTTCTTTCGAACCTCTTTCAAAAGACAATTTTGAGTTTACTCACAATAACCTCTCTCTGCATGGAAAAACTTCTTTTTATAATATATAAAAGGAGTTTTGTAGATTACATGCTTTAGAAGATCTTGTGGTAAAGCTTTCTTTGAAGGTTGTGACTTTATGTTGACTTTTATATTAATGTCATCAAAGAGGTGTGTGCACACTCTTCTTTAGTAAATCATTGCTTTTGTAGACAATATCATATTGAGTATACACATATAAATAATTGGTACTTTTATGTCAGAGACTTTCTTGAAAAACATTATTGGTTATCTTAGTAGCTATTAGGTGATTTCATATCTCACTTATGTGTCTTATGCCACTTATAAACCTTGTTTAATCTTTTTTTAGTTATGTCTTGATCTTAACCTTGGCTAGCAGTTTTGTGAGACTTGTCTAGTCTTGTAACACATGCATCTTGTGATACTTTTTTTCAAACGCTTCTAACACTTGTTTAATCTTCATAACACTTGCGTTTTGTGACCTTTCATTCAACGCTTCACTAGAGTAAGGTTTAAAATTTCATCTAGAGCTTCTGAACATGTGTCTAATCTCGTAAATTTTGTATTCAGATATTTTGTTAATATGATATTAAATATTTTGCGTCTAGAGCTTTAAGCGTGTCTTGTGTCTCGTCATCTTTTTGTTCAAGATAAATCTTTTAACACCTTGTGCTTTGTCTAGTACTTGTTTTGCACATGGTAACTCTATTAGACGTGTCAAAATTTTCTTGTTTGTTATCAACAAAACACAATTATCTTGGAAGCTTTTAGACCAAGACTTGCATATTATCATCACTAGACTCATTTAAGCCTTGATAATAATCTCCATTTTTTTTATCATGACAAATAATATCAACTTTATAAGCAAGGAAACATGTATATTTTTTCTATCTGGTTGTCTCATTTGGTTCTTTTGAAAAATAAACAATTTTTTTTTATAAATAAGGTGATAAGTTCATTTAAATATTTTTTAAGAAAATACTTTTCTTTTCAAGTGCATTATCTATTATAGTCATTAAAAGACATTAGACGAGATACATCGTTAGAGCTTTAGAGCATGAATCAAAGCTAGTAACATCATGGTGTCATCAAATGTAATGTGAAATTAAGATATCAAAGCATATGATCCCAACATCATATCATTATAAGCAACTAGGAGTTATACATTCAGAAACAATCATTGTAAAACATCAACATATCATCAAAGTAAATATATATGTAATCATAATGTCTTAGCATTATATGAACAAATATGTTTAATCAAATTTTATATAGATGAAGATATATAGTATGAGAGCGTGAAAATTGATCAAGACATAAAATAACATAACATAATTGTATGATTAATGTATGTATAAGAGACAAAACAAAAATATATCTCACAAGTATAAGAGTATTAGAGCATGAATATCATCTGAAATAAAACATATCAAAGCATAAACGATTGAGTTATCAGAGTATGCATGATATATCATAAAATATATGTAAAATAGTTGCTTGCATATATAAAAGATATGTGTTAGATTTAAGGCACACATTTTCATGTATGTATGATATATGATAAATTGTAAGATTTGTATGCATATATGCATAAAATATTCCTATTAGTTCATATGCCAAATAATGTATATACAAAGAATTCTATAATTCTATACAAGTGTTTAGTTTATGTTAATGTACAAACAAAATGAATGTATGGCCTTGTTACAAAATGGTAAGCATTTTCTCTCCCTTTTGTTATAACAAAAAAGGATGGAACACTCGAATAATTTTGGAGGTGAAGTTAAGGATGGTTGCTTTGTTTAGGCTTGCATTTTTGTTTAGGCTTGTGTTTGGGAGGACGAAGGTTGTTCTGTTTAAGGTGTCTGGGTTGGTTAGGTCAATTGAAGAAAAGGTGATTTAGGCTTTTTGGCAACAATAATTTGAAGAACCATGGTTCTCATCTAATCGGTAAAGAATTTGGTTAATGAGGTCAACTTTTCTCACTAGTAAAAATCATTTTTCTCACTAGTAAAAATCATGAGCTTCGAGCATTGATTAGACTTTATGACATATGTTAATTGTGAGAGTGGTACTTTTGATATAGTTTGAGTAAACAAAGGTTTAGATCTTGCCGAGTCAGTAGATATAACATCATTAATTATGACCATATCAACTTCTTGAAGAGCCTTGGACTTAACATCCTCAAGTGTTTTGGCATGAGTTCAACATTTGCTTTAGCCTTTTTTAGTTGCAACTTCAACGTCTACTAAGGCTTTGACATTTGCTTCTATATGATGCTCGAGCTCAACATGAGTTTGAAGGTCAATCTTCTTTCAAGCTTTTTCTCTCTACATAGTGAAAGTAACCTCAACTTTCTTCTAAATTCTTAAGATTAGAAGAGATGTTTGGGCCTTAAAAGCTTGTAAAAGTAAAAAATGGCTAATATCAGTTGGTACATAGTCCCACAATTTTTTTTGATTGGATGCTCTAAATCCCGAACAAAAGCAACATTACTATTGTGAAAGTTGGTTATTTAAGGATGAAATTGTGTGTACAAGCTAATAGAATCAACTATGGAAAACACTTCATCAAAATTAGAAGGACCAACACCAATATTGTGTAGAGGTTGTTTTGGGCACTAAGGTTGGGTGAGTGCTTAGGTATAGGGCTAACCATAATAAACTTAACATCAACTTTGGTCAGGGTCCTCATGAAGTTTTTATCTTGGTATACATTACTCTAATCATAGATAAGGAGATCAATGAATTCTTTAGAACAGGTTGGTGATAAGTGCTCTTAGTGGCATACCTTAGGATCTTTTAGGGTTGAAAGTCTATAAGGGTAGACAAAGTGTAACTAAGTATGAAATCCATCAAAAGATGATCTTTAAATGCATATGGATACAAATTATGATTTGTTTTTTCATGAAATATTATAGGATGAGACGAACTAGCTCTTTAAAGTCATTTTTGCGAAGAAAAATGTTAGAGTGGTTGATAGATATGACTACAAAGCGAGAAATGAAAGGGTAGAAGGATAGGTCGACAATATACCTTCCTACTGGTATTGTAGAAAGAATAGTTGTATCATTCTTGATCACACACTTGACTTATTTTCGGTGCATGATGTTTTAAACCATATACTAATACAACATTATTAGAACAAGATCTTCAAAATAAATTTTCTACAACACATGAAATACATTTTGGAATAAGATTTTTAAAATAAACTTTCTAAAACATATATAATACCTTGCGAAATGCGTTTTCTTGAATACACCTTTCAGAAATGTGTTCCAGAAAGAGTTTTGCAAAACGTGTTATAGAAAAAGCTTTCCCGAATGAAATTATTTTTTCTTTTCTTCTTCTAACTACATTAGTGATGGTGGAGGAGTGGCGGCAGCAATGGTGGTAGGGTGCAATGAGGAGAAACAGACAGGGTAGATTAGTCATTTCATCCAATTATGAGATGCAGGTTAAAACATGAGGGGTGCATATTAAAAAATGGGGGCTGCAAGTTAAAAAAATGGGAGGGTGCAGGAAGCAAAACCCTTCATTTTCCGCACTGCAAACAGTACCCAAAAAAACTCACACAAACCCATCTTTCACCTTCGCAATTTCATCAAAACAAAACCACCATTTTCTTCGAAAATCAAACCAACACTCACCACTTCCATCTCCTATTCTTCTCTCCTTTTTCCCACTCAAAGCAACCTCTGACGATTACACCAAAACCCACTTCGCTCCTCTTCCCCAAAATATCGACCCTCACACCGGTAATTTCATCTTTGATCCGCTTTCTCCCCTTAAATCCATGCATGTGCTCTGTCGCGTTTTATCGCTACTGTGTTTTAACCATTCAATTGCAGTTTTCTTCAAGTATTATTCTGCCTGGGGAAAAACTCTCTTTTCTCACGCTGAACCCTAAGCTAATTCGTGTCAGTGTTCTTCCAATTGTTGCTGCGCAGGCGCGTGTTTTGGGAGCACAAGATACGGATATGGATCACCATGAGGATGAAAGTAACAGCAAACAAGACGATGAGGTTTAAGCATTACTCTATTGTGGGCTACTTTGTTTATTTATAAGTTACATCAATGGTTTAGTTTTTTTTTTTTTTTTCATGACTACATGGTGCTTATATTGGTTGAGTATTTTTCTTCTATTCTCTTTCTGTGAGTATTCAGTAGGACAATTTAGCAGTTTTGTGAAGGGTAACTGTAAATTGGCTGCTAATTTCGGTATTCATGAGGATTTGTGGATGTGTATTTTGTGTTGTCTGTGAATAAGAAGTTGTGTAATGGAAGTTCTTGGATAGATCATTCATTGCAAGATGACTTAGTAAAGGCCTAACTTCTCTAATGTTATGCAGGAAGCTGTTGCTCGCCTCGAGGAGATAAAAAAATCTGTTGAGGCAAAGATGGCTTTACGTCAAAGCAATTTGAATCCTGAAAGGCCTGGTTAGTTAATCTTTTGTTAGTTTTGAATAATTATTTATATGCTAAATGATTTTTTGCTGCCAATAGGAATGGATATAATTCTTCAAATCATTGGAGACAATAGAATTACTTAAGTTCTCCCTTATTGAGTACCTTTGATAGACTACTTGATCTCAGGGTTGACTCCTAGCCATCATGACATTAAGTCTTATACCTCGTTCATAACAAATCAGAAAGCAAAAAAAATGGCTCCCTAAGATGAATAATAATAGTTTTACTGTTGTTAATAAAAGTGTTTTCTTATGCTGTGTTAACAACCTGATTGGAAACTTGCACAATAATGAGATTTGTTATCAGAGAGATTTTTATCTTGTTATTTATTTAAGATGATTCATGGCTTCTACCTTTGACAACTATTGCTGGATACATACTGCTAGCAATATGTATTGCTTCGGAGATGATTATTGGAAGATAAATGGGAAACTCAATTTTTGAGAAAATGAATCTTGATGACACTCTTATGTTAGTTTCTATATAACATAATTCCTTAGGTTGGGTTGTCTAATGCAAATATTTGCAGACACATTCTGGTAGATAGATAGCTGCAGCTGCTTCTTTTTGAATGTGATTCTGGACTGCTTCCTTGATCCTGGAAGCTGCTTGTTGTCTAAACACACTACTATTATCAGTCAATGTAATTGTATTTGATAAGTTTTTGTTCGATATAGAATCCGCTTTATATTAGGAAATGTAAGTTATCAGTATATTTTCAAACTAATACATAATTTGAGATATAAAAACAATTCATGTGCTTTCCCTTAATAGGTTAAGCTTTCAAAAGAACTGGTCTGTAGCATGGTATCAGAGTTTTTATGACCAAATCATCAGTGTTGATCCTTACCATTAAGATTCTTCGTAAACTAAATTTCAGTTCAGCAGAAATGAACTTTTGCATTATCCATGCTTCAAATCCAAAAGGCTCTTGCTTGATGGGAGTGTCTTAGAGATATGAAAACTATTCTTGGGCCTTCACTGGAGGATTTTAAAGCACAGTTCACTTCCAAATAGCTCATACTTTGAAATTTTATAAATAACCAAATCCAATTTTTGAATATTGATTATTGGTAAATGACAAACCATGACATAAGTCCTATCTAAAATTCTGCTTGAAAAATAATTGAGCAACTTCAAGAAATATAAGACCTAAATACTAAGTGTCTTGAAACAAACTTTCGGGCACTCCACTAAAACTATATTAGATTCCCTGCCTCAGTCTGGTGGAGTAGAATAAGAAATTCCCTTTTCCTTTATTTGAAAGTACATAGCCATGATTTAAGTGATTTATAACATATTGAGCGATCCCTACTGTGCTATAACTGAAATAGCACAAGCAAGCAAAACCCATGTTTTTTTATTGAGTAATTTGAACGTGCCATGCACATAATTTATCCATCAAGTACAACAATTTAAATTAAGCCATTTTGAAACTTAAAAACCTAAAGAATAAATTGAATGCTTGAAAAATTTCTTCTCATTCAACAAGATAACCAAAATTATGATCTCAGAACAGTGTAGAAAGTCAATGGTAAGTTCTAAATTTTTTCTTGCCTTGGGAGTCCTTTCGGATCCAAAAGATTCATATCCCTGCATGCAACACAAGTCAGTTGGAAATTAAGAAGCATTCATGTGTGTAGTGTTGTAATTAAAAATCACTCACATCGTTTATAAATTAACTATTGGTCTTCCCCTCAAAATCACTTTGCACCATTCTATATCCATAGAAATTCAAAAATTTTCTAAAATTGAACTGACATCACCCATAATTCACTATTCTATCCTTCCTATGTGAACAAAATAATTGCTCAATCTTTCAGCTCAAAGATCTAGTTGCTTGTTTAGGTAATCATTTCAGGGGAGTGAATATACATTTAAACTACGATAGAGGAAGGATCACCTTTGTTATTTTTGAGTTAAAAGTAATTTTTAAAGGTTGAAAAGAAATCCGAACATAGGATAAATAATTCTTAAGCAGTGGGTGCCAAACACTCTTAGAGCATGTTTCCTAAGTGTTTTCAGAACCCAAGAAAAGGAGTTTCACCCAAATTTCAAAATGTAATGTAGTTGAAATTATAGGCAGAACAATTGAAAGTGAAAACACAAAGGAAGAGTGAGGGAGGGGGTTGCAGAATAAGGTCTTTGTCCTGTTGAATGTTTGTTGTATTGTCTTAGTACTAAGTGCATGAATAATAACCAATCTGCTCTTACATGCAGACTCAGGATTCTTAAGGACACTGGATTCCAGCATTAAGCGTAACACTGCGGTTATTAAGAAGCTGAAGCAGATCAATGAGGAGCAGCGTGAATCTCTGATGGATGAGTTGAGAAGTGTCAACTTAAGCAAATTTGTCAGTGAAGCCGTGACTGCAATATGTGATGCCAAACTCAGAAGTTCTGATATACAAGCTGCAGTTCAGGTATGTGCTTTTGCAGTTTTCACCCTGTTTTTTTCTATGTCATTTAAAGTTTTTTCCTCAGAAGCAAGGGATCCACTGATTAGTTATGGTTACTGTGTGAATATTGTACTGAGTCAGTTTTCAGTTAGTTCATTCTAGTCAGCTGGCATGTGACAACTGGATGCAGTTGTTTCTGTTCTTTGTAGGTCAAGCAGTTAGTTCAGTCCAGCCAGTTAACATGTGACAGTTGGCTGTAACTGTTTTTGTTTCTTGTAGAGCAGATTACTTGTAGCAATATAATATTTGTTTGTTGTTATGGGATTTTAAATGCAATGACAAATATGATTTTCTTACTTCAATTCTCTCTCTCCTTCGTTCTCTTCTTTATGACCTCTAACATTTGTACCTGGAGATCCAGGATCCGAGTGGCGTAGTGCTCTGCTCCATCTTCTTCTTCCACTGCACCGATATCTTGCTCGCACTCAATCTTGGAGAAACTCAATGAGAAGGAAAACCATACAAATCAAGTCTAATTAAATCTTTCCCAAATTTCTTATTATGCAAAGAAATCACAACTAATTATGCTAACAAATCACAACTAATTATGGTTACTGTACTACACAACACTTCCTGTTCTCAATGGTTGCTATATTAATTAAAGATAAATAATTGATTACATAGTTTAGCACATAGTTAATTTTTCCACAAAATTTGTATTTCTATATTAATTTATATATAGTGCGTATCTTAACTTAAATACTTGCCTTCTGATATGCTCCATCATTTGCTTCTTTTTGGAAAGATCTGTTCTTTGCTTCATCAAAGGTACAAGGACTTTGCTCCAAGCCTGATTCAAGGGCTTCTCAAGGTTTTCTCTCCTGGAAAACCTGGTGATGAATCAGATGCTGATAAAAACTTGAAGGCAATGAAGAAGCGCAGCACCCTGAAACTTCTATTGGAACTTTTTTTTGTTGGCGTTATTGAAGATGGTGGCATTTTTATAAATATCATAAAAGATCTTACCAATGGGGAACAGCTGAAAGATCGGGAAGCTGCACAAACAAGTTTGACCCTTCTTTCCAGTTTTGCTCGTCAGGGGAGAATTTTTCTTGGACTCTCAGTTAGTGGGCCGGAAATTCATGAAGAGGTATTTCTTTTATTAATCTTAAGTAGGATATTCTCACGCTTTCTATTGCTTATTTTTTGTCCTTTTTTCCTTTTTATATTTTCATTGACTTTCATAATAATCTTCAGTCATTTTGCATCATGATTGCAAGTTTAACTTCAGCCCTCATTTCTATTTTTATCTTACTCTGTATCAATCAAGGATTATTCTGTTACGACCTGAATTATATATTTTCCTGTACTGACATTCTGATGCAGTTTTTTAAAGGCCTTAACATCACAGCAGATCAGAAGAAAGTTTTACGGAAAGCATGCTATTCTTTTTATGATGCTGCAGCTGAACTGCTTCAGTCTGAGCATTCTGTAAGAGCTTCTGCCTTTACACACACATATTAGAGAATTCTGAGAGAAAAATATAGTATGAAACCTGAGAATTGTATTTCTTAAAGGTCACTTACAAACAGAAGGTTGTTATGCCCTCTTTGATTACTGATCAATTTTGCTTTCCGACAGTCACTTAGATTAATGGAGCATGAAAATTCGAAGATTTTGAATGCAAAAGGAGAGCTAAGTGATGAAAATATTGCTTCATATGAAAAGCTTCGTAAATCCTTTGACCATTTGTACCGAAATGTTTCATCGTAAGTTGTTTTGTTTACTTTTGACTATTTCATTGCTGTTTACTGAATATGTTCTTGGTGTATACTGACTAATTATATTCTTGAAATACTAAGAACCCCAGTTGATGGTTTACATGTGTAGCTGTACCTGCATATTTCAGCCTATCACTAGCATATATGTGTGTTCATGAAAGCTTTGATCTAGTGAGACATTCAGTCAAGCAAATTTGAGGCAAATCTGGATATGATTATCTGTTGGTTAGGTTAGTTCAGGGAGATCTCTGTCCATTAGAAACATAATGCATTTAGGTTCATCTATTCCTATATGTTAAGATCTCATTGTCTAAGGTAAGCTCCACCCTCCAGCAAGTGCTTATCTCTCTCGGCCTGGTACCCCAAATTGGTTAAAAAAAGAATTTGTTGCCTTTGTATGATAGGTCTGCTGCACTATTCCCTGAATTCAGTTTTTCTTAAATTTAGCATGTCACTCTACTGTTTAACTATAAATGTCTAATTATTCTTGAGTGAGTATTGCTTTGATGTCACTAATTATCCCCTTAAGTTCTTAAAGCCTGTAATTATGATTTTCTTGTTATAGATTAGCAGAAGCACTTGATATGCAGCCTCCTGTAATGCCAGAGGATGGACATACGACTAGGGTTACCAGTGGTGAGGAGGGTATTTCTTCTGCTTCTGGTAAAGATTCTTCTGTTGTTGAACCAATATGGGATGATGAAGATACAAGGACTTTCTATGAATGTTTACCTGATCTTAGGTTTGTATTTCTAAAATACTTCTCTGTAACAAATATATTCATCCAGTTGATTTCTGTATTCTTTCCTGTTTAGTTTTGATATAATCATGGAATGTTTGAAGTTTCTTTTAGTTGGTTGAACAGTTTTTTATTTTTATATGGAACTTTTTCCTGCATATTTTTCTTCAGAGCGTTTGTTCCTGCTGTGCTTTTGGGAGAAACAGAGCAAAAAAGTAGTGAGCAATCTTCAAAGAGTCAAGACCAACCAAATGTAAGAACTCATTGGTTAATTTTTTTGAACATGCCATAAAATTTAGACAATTGATATTTCTTATATCTTGTTGTCCTTGTATGGGAACATATCTTATTGTGTGCATTCTTGTATTTCTTTTTTTGTCTAATAAAATTCCTTTTCTATTAAAAGTCTTTTTCAGTCAATTTAGTTACTGTCCATATAATTCTGTGAAAGAATAATATAAACATTTACTCATATAACCCCTTCCTGTTGGTGTTTTTTTCTCTTTTTACCAACCTTCTGCAACTACTCACTGACTTCAAGATATATGATTATCTAGGAAATATCACCTGAATCAGACAAAGGTCAACAGACCACCCATGAAAGTGGAGAGATCTCTACAGAGTCTAATGCTTTGCCAGAGGCAGAAAGCACAGAAAGAGTGAAGGATAAGGAAGAAAAAGACAAGTCGAAAGAACTGGACAGAGAGAAGGAAAAGGAAAAGGAAAAAGACAAAGATAATGATAAAAAGGGAGAAAATGAAAAAGACAAACTCAGAAGTCTTGAAGGGACAAATTTGGATGCTCTACTGCAGAGGCTTCCGGGTTGTGTGAGCCGGGACCTTATAGATCAATTAACTGTGAGGATACTTTAGTTTGCTCTATTACTTATTCTTACACTGTATTGTTAATTTTTTTGTCATTATTTGTTATGCCTTTTTGTTTAACACATGTTAGGTCGAGTTCTGTTATCTGAATTCAAAATCAAATCGGAAAAAGCTTGTGAGGGCTTTGTTCAATGTACCAAGGACATCTCTAGAACTGCTAGCATATTATTCACGCATGGTTGCCACACTCTCAACTTGTATGAAGGATGTCTCCTCCATTCTGTTACAGATGTTGGAGGAGGAATTCAATTTCTTAATAAATAAAAAGGTTATTTTACACAATTTTGCATATAGGATTAATTTTTTACCCTCTGCTAAAAAATTAACTGATTACTTTTGTTATCTGCTTTTGAAATGTCTTTACAGGATCAGATGAACATTGAGACAAAGATAAGGAACATCAGGTTCATTGGAGAACTTTGCAAGTTCAAAATTGCCTCTCCTGGCCTAGTCTTCAGTTGTTTGAAGGTACAATAGATTAATAATCAAATTATTATAAATGGAGGCTAGATCCTTCCAATTATGATTACAATTTCTTAATGTTGCAACTTATGTTTTGGAGGCATTCCTATATTGTTGACAGGGTTCAGTTTTGCCAGGATTAAATGTTGCGTTTTTTTTTCAAAACTACCTTTTTATTACTTTTTTTATTTATTTATTTCGAAGTCTTAGGTATTTTGATAAGGTTTATGATGAATTATACTGTGTTATCCTCCATATTTGATGATTCTAAATTTTTTTATGGATCAAATGCCCTTTGTCCCCA